>Ga0256410_1000208_pt1 | contig 71410 bp, 74 predicted proteins | sample PhyWR1_FD_185983 | JGI IMG/M metagenome (GOLD analysis project Ga0256410, IMG submission 185983) | Leaf surface microbial communities from wheat plants in UC Gill Tract Community Farm, Albany, California, United States - DLSL W.R1 | ecosystem: Host-associated > Plants > Phyllosphere >... | reverse complement strand
CCACATACAGCATTAAAATATAAAACACCTAGTCAAGTACATAAACAAAAAATCCTTACTTGAAATAGTCAAGTAAGGATAATTATCGTTAAATTTATATGTCAACCTATTCTAGGACGCTACAGTAATATCAGTCTTTTTGATAGTTGACGATCTTATTTTTTGCAATTCCTAAGCCATCTATTCCATATTCGATTTCGTCTCCTTCCACCAAAAATCGTTGTGGTACATGACCGATACCTGTGCCTGATGGTGAACCGGTTGAAATAATATCTCCAGGAAATAAACCAAAGAAATCGGATATGTAGGAAATTAGTTCTTTGACAGGAGTAATGAAATCTTTTGTATTTCCTTCTTGCATCAATTCACCGTTTAGTTTTAACCAGATCCTTAAATTTCCGTCATCTTCGATTTCATCCTTAGTGACAAAATATGGCCCTACAGGTGCAAAGGTATTACATCCTTTCCCTTTGTCCCAAGTACCACCTCGATGTTTCATAAAATGACGCTCTGTTACATCATTCATCATCACATATCCAGCAATATAATCTGTTGATTCTGCTACCGAAACATGTGTACCTTTCTTCCCAATTACAAGAGCAAGTTCCGTTTCCCAATCGGTATGAAAAGAATTTTTAGGGATGATAATATCATCAAATGGACCGTTTAATGCCGAAATAGCTTTTAGAAATAAAATGGGTTCTTGTTCTTGTGTAAGTCCTGTTTCTGCTGCATGGTCAGAATAGTTGAGGCCCACACATACAATTTTATTTGGATTAGCAATTGGAGTTCCGATACGACTATCGGCTGCTATTGGTTTGAGATTTGTCTTATTTTTCGCAATAAACTCTTCTAATCGCTCAATGCCTCCTGTTGCAAGGAAATTATTGTCATAATCTTCTCCAAAATCAGAGGTGTCGTAGTGGATATTGTCGATTAAAATTCCTGTTTTTTCTTCATTTAATTTTCCGTATCGAAATAGCTTCATAGCATCTAAATAGTTATTCGGCAAATGTACCCGTATATTCCTATTAATTCGTTTTACTAGTGTCAAAATGTCGTGATCCGATACAGCAACATTGTATCATTGCGTTTACTTGCTCGTACTTTTATTCGTTTCTAAACTTATTTATTTACAAAAAAGGTTCCTATTTTGTAGGAACCTAGATTTTATAAATTACTTTCTTTCTTTTTCTTTTTACGTATCTCGGGTTTAGCCGCTTTTTTCAATTCAAATTGTTTCTCCAAGTAAAGGATAATTTCACTGGCAATATCTTTTTTTGTTGCTTTTTCAATGCCTTCTAATCCAGGAGAGGAATTGACCTCAAGCACTAAAGGGCCTCTGTCTGAAGGCATCATGTCAACACCGCATACCGTCAAACCCATAGAAGCTGCAGCAGCAATAGCTGTCTCTCGTTCATTCTTTGTCAATCTGATTATTTCGGCAGTTCCTCCACGATGAATGTTCGATCTGAATTCGCCTTCTTTAGCAGTTCTTTTCATTGCACCTACCACTTTTCCACCAACGACAAAAGCACGAATATCAGTTCCTTTTGCTTCTTTAATATATTCTTGAATTAATATATTATTTCCTAAGCCATAAAAAGCTTCGATGACAGATGATGCTGCTTTTTTAGTTTCTGCTAATACAACACCGATGCCTTGTGTTCCCTCCAAAAGTTTGATTACTAATGGTGCACCACCGACCATACTAATGAGATCGTCCACATCAGAAGTGGTACGGGCAAATCCAGTTATCGGAAGTCCTATTCCTGCGCCAGAGAGGATCTGCATACAGCGAAGTTTGTCTCTTGAACGGGTAATAGCTTGGCTTGGATTAGCAGAAATGACTCCCATAACCTCAAACTGTCTAACAATGGCCGAACCATAGAAAGTTACTGAAGCCCCAATACGGGGGATGATCGCATCAATATCTGAAATATCTTGACCTTTATAGTGGATACTAGGTTTGCCCTGCTTAATTCCGACATAGCACTTGCTATGATCGATGACGACGCATTCATGTCCACGTTTTTCTGCAGCTTCTACTAATCGACGTGTCGAGTATAAGCTTTTAACTGTTGATAATACAGCGATTTTCACTTTGCTATGATTAGAATTATTTAATTGTAAAGTTGGTATGTTGGTAAATTAACAATTATGTATGAACATTAGTTTTATCCAACGGATTTTTGAGATAAGTTTGACCTTGAGACGTCCACGATAAATTTTTTAGATAGGAAACTTTTTCCTAATAACATGGGATATCGCATGGAAGAACGGTTTCTAAAAGATAACTTGATTTCGAATGATTGATTGTACAATTTGGCTTTCGTAAGAATATAATAACGTTTTTCTTTTTGACCGAATGAACTTTTAACGATTTTTTCTCTATACACAGGGAACTTAAATATTCGAAGTTCTCCTGTTTTAAAATTAACGATTATTTGGCAAATAATCCACTTATGATTATCAATTATTTTTACCTCATATGACTCACAATGTAAAACAGAAGATCCTGCTCCAGTGTCGACTTTTGCCTCGATGTTAAAAATACCAAGTTCTGGTAAATCTAATGATTCCTTCCATCCCACAATTAGTTTATCTTTCATGGCTATTATAGGGGGTGATGAGGCTTGGAGTTAATCAAGCCTCATGTTATTTTATTATTCGTAAACAAATTCGCCGTAAGGAGATTTTACTGTTACTTGTTTTGTATCAGATGCTTCTACGCGACCAATAATTTGAGCTGGAATACCAAAAGATTCGGAGATAGCAATAATGCCAGCTGCGATTTCTTCAGGAACATAAAGTTCCATACGATGTCCCATATTGAATACTTTATACATTTCTTTCCAATCGGTGTTTGATTCTTTTTGAATCAATTCAAACAAAGGAGGAATTGGGAATAAATTGTCTTTGATGACATGAACACCATCAACAAAATGAAGTACTTTTGTTTGTGCACCACCTGAGCAATGTACCATGCCATCAATCTGTGAGCGATACTGATCTAATATCTTTTTGATGACTGGGGCGTATGTACGAGTTGGTGAAAGCACTAATTTACCTGCTGTAATGTCCTCTCCAGTCTCGACAGTGATCTTGTCAGTTAAATTTTGACTTCCTGCAAATACTAAATCATAAGGAACTGCTGGGTCAAAACTTTCGGCATATTTCTCTGCAATACTTTTATTAAAAACATCATGACGTGCTGAGGTCAATCCATTAGAGCCCATACCACCATTATATTCTTTTTCGTAAGTAGCTTTACCTGAGGAAGATAGGCCGATAACTACGTTGCCGGATTTTATTTTATCATTAGATATAACATCTTCCCGTTTCATGCGACATGTTACGGTACTATCAACGATAATGGTTCGAACCAAATCACCCACATCGGCAGTTTCACCACCTGTTGAATAGATCCCGATACCCATTTCTCGAAGTTCAGCTAGAATTTCTTCTGTACCGTTTATAATTTCGGCAAGTACCTCTCCTGGAATGACATTTTTATTACGACCAATGGTTGATGATAATAAGATGTTATCGGTAGCACCTACACAAAGTAAATCATCTAGGTTCATGATTATAGCATCTTGTGCTATCCCGCGCCATACGGATAGATCTCCTGTTTCTTTCCAGTAAACATAGGCCAAGGAAGATTTTGTACCTGCTCCATCGGCGTGCATAATATTACACCACTGCTCATCACCTCCTAGAATATCAGGGATGATTTTACAAAAAGCTTTTGGATACAATCCTTTATCGATGTTCTTAATAGCATTGTGTACATCCTCTTTACCTGCGGATACACCTCTTTGGTTATATTTTAAATCTGACATGTTGCTGCAAAAATAAGGATTCAATATGAATTTTAAGCTTTTATTGTAGGAAATATTTGTTAATCTTTTTTAAATAAATGTTGCCATTCCTGAAGTAATTTTTCCAGCGAGTACTGCGCATTTGCAGGACTGGTACTGGGCAATGTATAGTATTGATAGTGTTCGCTCTTTGTAAAATGCTTTTCATATACACGATGGGCTTTTTGTCCATTGAAAATGATGGTCTGTAATTGTTGGTGCTGCGAAAAGAAACCAGGTAGATCATTGGGGATCTCATCTACAATATCGAGATCCATACTTCCTTTTCTTTTGGCTTGGGCGCATACATCCCACAATCCAATCTGATTTTCTAATAGCAAGTCAAGTTTTTGAGGATAGGAAAGAGGGGCGGTCCTGTTGAAAATGTGCTGGATTAATTTCCAAAACCGATTTTGAGGATGGGCATAGTACTGTTGCTCATGAATCGATTTATCGCCAGGCAATGAACCTAATATTAAGATTCGAATTTCTTTATTCTCAATGGGTAAAAAGGATTGTTTAAGCATATTTAATGTGAGCATTCATAACGAATATAAAAATTAAATTTTGATATTAAATAATTTTTTGGAAATGACATCTTTATGGTATATATTTGATATCAAAATAATATCAAACTTAAAATTATGGAAAAATTAATTAAACCCTTGTCTGGCTATTTAGCGCTATTAATGGCTATTATTCTTTTTGTATTGGGTATTGTCTGTTTCTTTCAAGCGAAGGATTCTGCATGGTATGTCGCGGTAGGAATTTTGTTTGTTTTAACGGCTTTATTCTTATTAAAAGGTTTAATGATTATTAATCCAAATCATTCTCGTGTTTTGAATTTTTTTGGCCGCTACATGGGAACAGTTAAAGAAAATGGATTATTTTTTGTCAATCCGTTGTACTCAACCTTAAATGTCAGTTTAAGATCGGACAACTTACAAGGACAAACACTAAAAGTCAATGATAAAATGGGAAACCCTATTGAAATTGGTGCAGTTATCGTATGGCAGGTGGGGGATACCTATAAAGCAACTTATGATGTTACGAATTACACTTCTTATGTCCGTACTCAAAGTGAGGCAGCGGTGAGGCATTTGGCAGGGAGCTTTCCGTATGATAATTTAGAAATTGATGCTAATAATCAAGCTACAATCACTTTGCGTGAGGGGGGTGATACCGTCAATCATATCTTAGAAAAAGAATTGCTAGATCGATTGGCTCCTGCTGGTATAATAATAAAAGAGGCGCGTATCAGCCATTTGGCATATGCTTCCGAAATTGCAGGGGCGATGTTGCAGCGTCAACAAGCTACAGCTATTGTTGCGGCTCGTGCTAAAATTGTTGAGGGAGCAGTAGGGATGGTTGAGATGGCTTTACAAAGATTATCTGAAAAGGATATTGTGGAATTAGATAATGATAAAAAAGCAGCTATGGTGAGTAATCTTATGGTCGTACTGTGTGGGGAAAAGGCAGCATCTCCGGTATTGAACACAGGAACCTTGTATCAATAGTATCAGAATATTAAAAGTATGGCGGAAAAAAAGAATTTCATGCTCCGGATAGAGAGTGATGTATACAAAGCATTGGAAAAATGGTCTGCCGACGAATTTAGGAGCGTGAATGGGCAAATTGAATATTTATTGCACAAGGCTTTGAAACAGGAAAAGCGCTTGGAGGATAAAAAAAAGAAGACCGATGTCAATAAGTCGATAGAATGAAGATTTTTTTAGATTAATTTTTAATCCGGAATAAGAGTAGTAAATTGATTCTGTTGCAGAGATACAATTGGGCTAGCGTGAAAATAAAGATTTTATTAAATCTTTTTCACGCTAGCTTTTTTTATATTGGAATAACATAATAAATTCTAAATTTGAAGGATTTTTAGGTAGTAAGATAATGGATATGAATAGTAATATTAGATTGCTTGTTATCAGTACGAGCACCATTCACGGAAGTTCTTTTTTGACTTATATAAAAGACGATTTGGTTGATTTTATTCAAACTGATGAATTGATTTTTGTACCCTACGCAAGACCTTCTGGTATTTCTTATGATGAATACACGGCAAATGTGCAGACAGCTCTGGCAGATAAAGGTATTCGTGTGAGCGGTTTACACACTTATTCGGATCAAAAGGAGGCGATTGGGCAGGCAAAGGCGATTTTTATAGGTGGGGGAAATACTTTTCTTTTGTTGAAGACCTTGTATGAATTAGACCTTGTCAATGATTTGAAGGCAGCAGTCGCCGCAGGTTTACCGTATGTTGGTACCTCTGCAGGATCTAATTTAACTGGATTGACAATCGGAACAACTAACGATATGCCAATTGTATATCCACCTAGTTTTGATGCTTTGCAATTTTTACCTTTCAATCTTAATCCACATTATCTTGATCCGGATCCGAATTCTACCCATAAAGGTGAAAAAAGAGAAACCCGAATACGCGAGTTTCATCAATTTAATACTCAAGCTGTTTTAGGCTTGAGAGAGGGGAGCTGGCTCCATGTTGAAAATGCTCAAATTGAACTTAAGGGTACTTTATCAGCCAGATTGTTTCAACAGGGGAAGGAACCTATTGAACTCCAGACTGGCCACCTTCAATTTTGAATATTTCTATCATGATATTTTTCGTTTAGTTTTCAACATCTCGCGGAGACAAAAAAGTAACTATGTATGGGTAAAAAAATAAAAATACATCCCGCAGATCTTGCCGAGGCTCTAAGTACATTGGATCAAGAGGCCTTGTATCAACAATTCAATCAATATGATTTTGAATTGAGGCTCGAAATTTTTTCTTTTTTAGAAAAGGATGTTCAATATAGATTGGCGCGATCTCTATCGGAGTCGCAATTATCGGAATTGCTTAATAATCTGAAACCGGATATTAGGAATCAGTTGTTTTCTGAATTACCCGATGATCTGATTAAGTATTTAATCAATCTATTGAATGAACGTGAGAAGCAGTTGGCGCTAGAGTTGATTGGTTATGCCGAAAACAGTATTGCCCGTTTGATGACGCCCATGTACGTACAAGTACGACCTTATTTTACAGTTGAACATGTATTTAAACATATTAAGTTATTTGGTAAGAAAGCTGAAACCTTAAATTTTATTTATGTGGTCGATGAAAACAATGTATTGATTGATGATTTGAAAATTGGCGAACTGCTATTAGCTGATGCGGATACTAAGATTTCAGAATTGATCGATTATAATTTCGTCTCCATAAAAGCGGTGACTCCAATGGAGGAAGCCTTTGAGATTTTTAAAAAATATGATCGCAGTGCACTGCCTATAACGACAGAAAATGGTGTTTTGGTTGGAATTGTCACCTTTGATGACGTGCTGGATCAGATTGAAGATCGAGACACGGAGGATATCCATCGTTTTGGTGGTATGGATGAACTTGACGTTGCCTATACAAAAACCCCTTTGTTAAAGTTAATTCAAAAAAGAGCAGGTTGGTTGATTATTTTATTTTTAAGTGAAATGCTTACTGCTTCGGCGATGGCTTATTTTGACGGGGAAATTGAGAAAGCGGTCGTACTCGCTTTATTTGTGCCACTGATTATTTCAAGTGGTGGTAACTCTGGATCACAGGCGGCTTCCTTAATTATTCGTGCTATGGCTTTGGGCGAGATCAAACTGAAGGACTGGTGGTATGTGATGAAAAGAGAGATTTCCTCTGGACTGATTTTAGGGGGTATACTTGGTCTTATTGGATTTTTGAGAATCCTATTATGGCAAGAATTAGGGATTTATGACTATGGTGTCTATTGGGTATATATTGCTTTAAGTGTTTCCTTATCTTTGCTATTTGTGGTTCTTTGGGGTACTTTATCTGGATCTGTTATTCCGTTTGTCTTACGAAGATTTGGTTTGGATCCTGCGACTGCTTCTGCACCATTTGTAGCGACATTGGTTGATGTATCTGGTTTGATTATTTACTTTACTGTTGCCGGATTATTTTTAGCTGGTAAATTATTATAACCTTTCTTAACAGAAAATTTTAAAACTGATTGTAACTTTTATTGTTATTTAAGTTAGAGAGCTATTGATTGCTCTTTGACTTAAATCATTTAATATGGCAAAGATTGTTGCAGATCAATTAGTTGAAATGCTAGTTGAAGCAGGCGTAAAACGTGTATATGCGGTTACAGGAGATAGTCTAAATTTTTTTAACGAAGCAATCCGTAAAGATGGTCGGATCAAATGGATCCATGTACGGCATGAGGAAGTGGGTGCTTATGCCGCCGCCGCGGAAGCAGAATTGGATGGAATTGCTTGTTGTGCGGGTAGCTGCGGTCCAGGACATGTGCATCTGATCAATGGTATGTACGATGCTCATCGTTCTCATGTTCCCCTCATTGTGATTGCATCGACTATAAACACGCCTGAAATGGGAATGGGCTATTTTCAGGAAACAAATACCATCAAGCTCTTTGATGACTGCAGTTGTTATAATCAGTTAATCACTACGGCTGAGCAAGCACCAAGAATCATTCAAACAGCAATACAGCATGCTATCGGACAAAAGGGGGTTGCCGTTATTGGCTTGCCTGGTGATGTTTCGGAAATGAAAGCTGAAGATTCTATTATTTCTACACAGTTGTTCCATGTTAATCCTGTCATAAGGCCTTCGGATGAAGAGTTGGATGCACTTGCAACAGCTATCAATTCAAGTAAATGTGTGACCGTTTTTTGTGGAATTGGTGCATCAGGGGCTCATCCTGAAGTCGTTCAATTGTCTCAAAAGATTTTGGCTCCCGTAGGATATTCTTTTAGGGGTAAAATGGGAATTCAACATGATAATCCCTATGAAATAGGAATGACTGGCCTACTTGGACAAGCTGCTGCATACCAAAGTATGCATGAATCAGATTTGATCTTATTGCTAGGTACGGATTTTCCTTATGATAAGTTTATGCCTACTGATAATAAAATTATCCAAATCGATACAGCTGTAGAACGGTTAGGTCGACGTGCAAAATTGGAGATGGGATTGTGTGGTGATATCAAACATACTTTACAAGCTCTTCTTCCCTTACTGGAACAAAAAGAAGACGCTAGCTTCCTGGAAGCTCAGCTTAAGATCTATGAGAAAGTAAAGGACAATATGCGCAGTTTTATGGAAGAGAAAGGGGGAGAGGATACGATTCAACCTGAGTTTTTAGCCCATTGTATTAATGAACTAGCTACGGATAGTGCTATATTTACGGTAGATACGGGTATGACTTGTGTTTGGGGAGCTCGTTTTATTAATGGAACTGGTAAAAGACAAATGCTAGGCTCTTTTAATCATGGTTCTATGGCTAATGCAATGCCCATGGCAATAGGGGCAGCTTTGTCTCATCCGGATCGACAAGTGATTGCTTTATGTGGTGATGGTGGATTGTCGATGTTACTTGGAGATTTGGCTACGATCAATCAGTATCAATTACCTGTTAAAATAATAGTCTTTAATAATAGAGCGTTGGGAATGGTAAAACTGGAAATGGAAGTTGCCGGTTTACCGGATAATGAAACCGATATGGTAAATCCAGATTTTGCAGCCATTGCACAGGCGATGGGTTTTAAAGGAATTAATGTTCATAAACCAGAAGAAGTTCGAAATGCGGTCGAATTTGCGTTGTCACATCCGGGACCTATTCTTCTTAATGTGTTTACCAATCCCAATGCATTGGCAATGCCTCCAAAAGTTGATTTTGATCAAATGGTAGGTATGGCCAAATCGATGTCTAAATTAATGCTGGGCGGAAAAATGCAGGAAGTAATTGATACCATAAAATCTAATTACAAACATCTTAAAGAGCTATAGCTCATATATAGACAGTTCATGGCTTATTCAATTAATGATGATCCATGAGCTGTTTTTCTAGCTTTTAGAAGTTCTTTAACTTTTCGTATAGACTTGCTCTTCGAGTTCGCAAATGGAGATAAAACCGATGCTTTGGTCCCTTTTGCATTTGAGTGGCGTATATGCCTGTTGAGCCTGAGCAAAAATACGCGATCAGGCACGCTACAGTGAAATAAATACCTGCTTCATATCCGAATAACTCAATACCCATTATTAAACACGCTAACGGTGTGTTGGTTGCTCCGGCAAAGACAGCGATAAAGCCCATTGCTGCCAATAGCCCCAAAGGTAATGGAATGATACTAAAAAGGGCATTGCCAAGGGTAGCACCAATGAAAAACAAGGGCGTTACCTCTCCTCCTTTAAATCCGGCAGCTAGCGTGAAAGTGGTTAATAAGAGCTTGATCAAAAAATCATAAGCATTTAAAGGACTATCAAAAGATGCTAATATCGTTGGGATACCTAAGCCAATATATCGTGTATTTCCTAATAACCAAATGGTGACCACCAATACTAATCCTCCAATAAAAGGCCGTAGTGGGGGATAGTTTATCTGGTTGAAAATAGCCGTAAAGAAATCGCTGCATCGGGTAAATAGATATGCTGCTAGTCCAAAAACAACACCTGCTGCAATTGTATAGAGCATATACTGGCTATTTATTGCAGGTATGCTCTCTTGGATCTGATAATGCGTGTGAGCTACATTCCAAAATGAGCAGGCATAGTTGGCTACAAAGGCGACCATGATGCTCGGTATAAATGCTTTTAATCTTGATTTACCTCCAGTAATCACTTCCAATCCAAATATTGCTCCCGCCCAAGGTGTTCCAAAAACAGAAGCGAAACCAGCACTGATACCCATAATGATTAAAATCTTACGATCGTCTTGATTGAGTTTGAAAACTCGGGTACATTGATCAGCGATAGCTCCACCGATTTGTACAGCTGTGCCTTCTCGTCCTGCAGAGCCTCCAAAAAGATGCGTTAGAAGTGTGCTAACTAAAACCAGGGGCGCCATCCTTAGCGGGATAGTCTGTTCGCTTTGGTAGTATTCTTTAAGTAGGAGGTTGTTTCCTTTACTGGAGAGGCCTCCATAGTAATAATATAATATGCCAATTAGTAAACCGGCAATTGGTAATCCAACGATAATCGCTGGGTGAAGTTCGCGATAGTTGGTGACCCAAGATAAACTGGATAGAAAAAATGCCGAAATAGAACCGACTATAATGCCGATGAGCATCGTGATCGCCAACCACTTTAAAATGAAAATGATTGTACGCTGAAAGGCAAATTTTGAAAAGATATTTTTTTTTGTCAACATGTCTACTTGATCATAACATACACAATTATAGATCGTGCTTTTTGCACGATCGGAGTAGACGTCATCAGCTTTATCAAGCGGTTCAGGGCAGACATCATTGCCTTATTAAACCTAAATTAGATAAAACGAATGATTAATGCAACCCAACCTGCTATCATCAGGAGCCCTCCTAATGGTGTAATAGGGCCTAGGAATTTTAAGTTTTTATTCCAATACTGTGCAAATGATAAGAAGTAGATGCTGACTGAAAAGAGTAATGTCCCCAATGTGATCCCATAGAAGGCAAATCGTTCACTATAAAGATCAAATGATAGGTTGAATCCAATGATCAAGAGGGTGATGGCGGCATACATCTGGTAGCGAACACCAACTTCAAATGAGGCTAGTTTTTCTTCGCTAATCAATTTTTTAAAAGCATGTGCCCCAAAAGCGCCAAGCATAATGGCTGTAGAACCTAAAATAGCTGCTGTAATAATAACGATATGATTCATATAATTAAATTTAAGGTTTTATCATGTCAATATGAGGGATTCCATAATCTAAATATTCATCCGATACTTGCTCAAATCCGAAACTACCATAAAATTTTCTAAGGTAAGTCTGTGCCCCAATTTGTATCGCTGTCGTGCCATGCTTTTCATAGCTGTACGCGATCGATTGAGCGATCAGTAATTTGCCATAATTGTTGCCCCTAAAGGTAGGGTTGGTGACAATTCGACCGATTGACGGCTCTGGGTAAGAGAGGCCTGGAGGAACGAGTCTGGAATATACAACAACTTCATCATTGATCCCTGCCCAAAGATGGCTACAATGGTAGTCTTTATCATCTAATTCGGGATAAAAACATTGTTGCTCGTTGACAAAAACATCAACTCGTAATTTGAGGATGCGGTATAATTCTGCTGTAGTTAATTCAGAGAATGTTTTATGTTTCCAAAATAATTCCATAAAAAAAGAAGAGCTATATTGCTATAGCCCTTTTACTAATAAAAAGTATTGTTTAATTAAGCGAGTAAACTTTTTACAAGCTCAGAAATCGTGCGTCCATCGGCTTTTCCTGCTAATTGTTGGTTAGCAGCACCCATTACTTTACCCATATCTTTTACGGAAGAAGCTCCAGTAGTACTGATGATATCTTTAATGATTTTTTCGACTTCTTCTCTGCTCAGTTGTTTTGGTAAATAAGCTTCGATTACTTCTTGTTCCTCTACTTCAATAGCGTACAGATCTTCTCTGTTTTGATTTTTGTAAATTTCAGCAGATTCTTTTCGTTGTTTAACTAATTTTTGAAGTACTTTTATTTCAGTCTCTTCTGTCAATTCCTCTGTGTGACCTTTTTCTGTTTTAGCTAATAATATTGCTGCTTTTACTGCTCTAAGGCCGCGCAATTTATTCGCATCTTTTGCGATCATTGCCGCTTTAATATCTTGATTTATTTTTTCTTCTAAAGTCATATTTTAATTGATTTTATTATTTTCTATTTACGATGGTTCCAGTTGCTTGTGCAGTTGGCATAATGATCAGGTCATTAATGTTAACATGCTTCGGTCTGCTGATAACAAATGCTATCGTTTCGGCAATATCTTTTCCTGTTAATGCTTCAACTCCTGTATATACATTTTTTGCCCGTTCTATATCGCCTTTAAAACGTACTTCCGAAAATTCAGTTTCTACCATTCCAGGATTAATGCCTGTTACTTTAATACCTTTTGAAAGGAGGTCAATACGCATGGCTTGATTTAGAGCGTCTACGGCATGCTTACTTGCGCAGTATACATTTCCATTTGGATAAACTTCTTTAGCCGCAATCGAACCTATATTGACAATATGTGCACCTTCTTGATTTTCTAAAAACGGAATTAAGGTTTTGGTTACGTACAATAATCCCTTGACATTGGTGTCAATCATCCGGTCCCAATCTCCAATATCACCATCTTGAATAGGATCTAATCCTTGGCTTAGACCTGCATTATTGATGAGTACATGAATATTTTTCCATTCAGCAGGTAAGCTTTCCACTTTTGTTTTTACTTCATCATAGTTGCGGACATCAAGTTCAAAGATATGGATAGCAATTTGAGGATATAGTGTTGTCAATCTATCTTTTATTTCTTCCAGATTTTGGAAACGACGTGCACACAGCAGTAAGTTGTAGCCTTCATGCGCTAAAACCTCAGCACATGCTTTTCCGATTCCTGAACTTGCTCCTGTGATGAATACTGTTTTTGACATAGTATTGGTGTTAAAAATAAAACTAAACTGAGATTTTTACTTTGTAGCAATATAAATTGTACATACCCCAAAAGTCTGAGGACGAATTACGGTGTCTGAAAAGCCTACTGCTTTAGTGATTTGAGCAAATTTTTCGCCATCAGGAAAACGAGCGACAGATTCTGGGAGATAGGAATAAGCACTTGAGTCTTTCGAAAATATTTTTCCGATCGTGGGTGTTATTCTCTTGAAGTAGAAATTGTATAATTGCTTGATTGGGAATTTTTTAGGATTAGAAAATTCCAAGATGACAGCTTTACCTCCTGGTTTCAATACACGACAGATATCGGCTAATCCTAGTTCTAAATTTTCGAAATTTCGAACTCCAAAAGCGACTGTTACTGCGTCGAAGGTGTTGTCTTCAAATTGCAGATGCTCAGAATCTCCTAACTGTACTTCAAATTGATCGGAGAGTCCTTTTTGCGTAATCTTTTGTTGTGCAACATCCAACATACCCTGAGAGATATCTACACCAATTATTTTTTTAGGATTTAATATCTTAATAGACTCCAATGCAAAATCTCCCGTTCCCGTAGCAACGTCAAGCATATATTGTGGAGCGATGGTTTTTAAAGCATTAATCGCTTTTTTACGCCAAATTATATCGATACCTAGGGACAAAAAATGGTTTAAAAAATCATAAGTTTTGGAGATGTTGTTAAACATATCTGCAACTTGTTGCTTTTTACCATCTTTCGCGTCTTTGTATGGTTTTAATGATGATGCTTCATTTGTCATAGTAGCAAAGATACAATATTCTGATTGAGCTTTAATATGATCGAAAAGGAAAAAATAAAAATTCAGAATTTTAGACCTTAGGTTCCAATTTAAACCAAAATCGGAATAATCTTTTTAAAATTTCTTCCAATAAGCTTCTACGAATAGTGAGCGAAATAGCTTAACTTTGTTAACAGTGGTCAAAGTTGTTAACAGTGTCTTAATGTATTGTAAATTAGATGCTATTTTTTGTTGTTAACATTTTTTTCCACATCAAATGTGGAAAAGTTAGGATGTAAAACGATGTTTATCAAAAGCTTTTAAGGTGATTGTTTTCACAACTATTTTGACTGTGTACAACTCTTAAAAAATCTCTACCTTATTTTTTATACATTTGCTATCCGCTATCAATTTTTTGGCGTACATGCACAAGTTTTTGGATATCACATAAAGATGAGTAACGATAATAATTTTGAAGATAATAATGCTGGAACTGGTAAGAAAACCAATTTCGGAGAGCGTAGGACTAAACTCAATAACTTAGTTAGCGGACTGGGCAAATTGCCGCCTCAAGCTTTGGATTTGGAGGAGGCTGTCCTAGGGGCTTTGATGTTGGAGAAAAATGCGCTAAGTGAGGTCATTGATATTCTTAAACCGGATTCTTTTTATAAAGATTCGCACCAGAAGATTTTCGAAGCTATTTTTAATCTCTTCCAAAAAACTTCGCCTATTGATTTGCTTACTGTGACTGCCGAACTTCGAAAGATGGGAGCTTTGGAAATGGTGGGTGGAGCATATTATATTACACAATTAACAGATCGCGTAGTTTCTGCTGCAAATATTGAATTTCATGCGCGTATTATCTCGCAAAAATATATTCAACGTGAACTGATTAAAGTTTCTACCGAAATTATCAATAGTTCATATGATGAAACGTCAGATATATTTGATTTATTAGACCATGCAGAGAAGAGTTTATTTGATATTGCTCAAAACAATTTAAGAAGAGATTCTCGTAAAATGGATGATATCATGCGTGAAGCGATCTCTAATTTGGAGTTGTTGCGTGATCGTACAGATGGATTGACTGGTGTGCCTTCGGGATTGACCGCCTTAGATCGTATGACTTCAGGTTGGCAGCCATCAGATTTGGTCATTATCGCTGCTCGTCCTGCAATGGGAAAGACGGCCTTTGTATTATCTGTAGCACGTAATGCTGCGGTTGATCATCAAAAGCCTGTTGTGGTTTTCTCGCTGGAGATGTCTTCTGTACAACTGGTGAATCGTTTGATCGCTGGTGAAACTGAGATCGAACAAGAAAAATTAAAGAAAGGTAATTTAGCTGATCATGAATGGCAACAGCTGCATTCCAGGATTGGACGCTTGACCGAGGCTCCTTTAATCATCGACGATACTCCTGCATTGAACGTGTTTGAATTTAGAGCCAAATGTAGACGTTTGAAAGCGCAACATGATATTCAAATGGTCATCGTCGATTACTTGCAGCTTATGCATGGTAAGGCTGAGGGTAAAGGTGGTGGTAACCGTGAGCAAGAGATTGGTAGTATTTCAAGAGCATTGAAATCTGTGGCTAAAGAATTGAACGTTCCTGTGTTAGCTTTATCTCAATTAAGTCGTGCTGTCGAGTCCCGCCCAGGAAATTCAAAACGACCAATGCTTTCCGATTTACGTGAATCTGGATCTATTGAGCAGGATGCGGATATGGTGTTGTTTTTATATCGTCCAGAATATTATGGTATGACCGAGGATGAGGAAGGTAGATCTACTGCAGGTGTGGGAGAGGTTATTATTGCGAAGCACCGTAATGGTGAGACGGGTATAGTACCGCTTCGCTTTATTGGTAAATACGTTAAATTTGTAGATTTAGAAGATGAATTTACGGGGATGGGTGCTGCTGATGGATTTAATAATCCAACATCATTCAGTTCGCCGGCTATGAATCCGTCTGCTATGTTCAGTGGTGGTGATACGGGCGGTATGACAGGTGGCATCACAATGCCATCGCGTATGAATGACATGCCTGATGATGCTCCATTTTAGTCGTGGTATATAAAAAATAATTTACCCATAAGATATATCTCTTATGGGTAATCATAAAAAAGCACTGTTTAAACAGTGCTTTTTTTATTTCATGCTGATGACTTTATCGACAACATACACTGTATTTCCTCTCCAGGGTAATACACCATGGTATTCCTTATAGTGTAAATCAAAAAACTTACCACTATTTGTTTCGAGTTGCTTAAATATAGCTTCATCTTCAATGGAGAATTCAAATTGATTGCTGGCTACACCGCCTGCTTTCATCTGTCCGAAACCCTCTTGTATCAGCTTGCCTTCGTAGGTTTTAAACACATTTCCCTTTTTTACAGCGAAGTTTAAATAGCCTGATTTAACTCCTTCGCCAAAAACGAAAAAGTATTTAATAGTATGTAATACTTGCTCCAAGGGCTAAAATGACTAGGATGGCGATCATTAAGAATTTTTTGAAACCACCTTTTTTTTGTTGCGTATCGATTGAATTAGTCATATTTGAGTTTAATTTTAGTATAAACTTAGGTAAATTTGTTTGGATGGGCAATATCATTATGTGGATATCTATTCAAAATTAATCTTTGTTCTATTCTTTGTAGTTGCTATTTGAAATGTCTAAACTGCAATTTCTTATTATGTTGGTGGATCGATCTATTTTCCAATTTTTAATACGACTATTTCACCTGTTTTTTAGCTTTAGCGGAGCTTACTTAGAAAAAAATTACAATAACCATAAGTATAAATAGCATGTTTTTTGAGTTTGTTTATGGATTTAAAAATGTCAATAAAGGAGCATCTCTCTATATTATTCTATAAATTTGTATGATTAGAAATTGATGATGGAGACAATAACAGATAAAAAGAGAAAAATTATTCATCTGGATATGGATGCTTTTTTTGCTTCTGTCGATCAACGTGATTTTGAAGATTTGAGGGGTAAGCCCATTGCTGTCGGTGGATCTCCTGACGGTCGTGGGGTAGTGGCAGCGGCCAGTTATGAGGCTCGAAAATATGGAGTTAAATCTGCTATGTCTTCTATACAGGCACTCAAATTATGCCCTCATATCATATTTACTAGGCCTAGGTTTGATGTGTATAAGCAAGTGTCCGATCATATTCGCGCTATTTTTAATCGATATACAGATTTGGTGGAGCCATTATCTTTGGATGAAGCATTTTTGGATGTTTCTGATGATAAACAACAGATCGGATCAGCTTTGGAAATCGCGAGGCGAATCAAACGAGAAATAAAGTCTGAGCTTAATCTTACTGTATCAGCAGGTGTATCTGTTAATAAATTTATTGCTAAAATAGCTTCAGATATGAATAAGCCCGATGGGCTCACTTTTATAGGTCCTTCCAAAATATTAACATTTATGGAAGAACTACCTGTCGAAAAGTTTTTTGGAGTTGGAAAGGTAACCGCAAATAAAATGCGTTCTTTGGGAATATTTAAAGGAATGGATCTGAAGAAGCAGTCTCATACTGATTTGGTTCGTTGGTTTGGGAAATCTGGAGATTTTTTCTATCAGATTGTTAGAGGAATAGACAATCGTGCTGTTGTGCCTAATCGTATTCGTAAATCTATTGGTATTGAAGATACTTTTTCGAGTGATGTCGGGCAATTAGAGGAACTAAAATCTATTTTACATGATCTGAGCACCCGTCTTTATGGTCGTCTTGAAAAAGGGGATAAATGGGGGCGAACCTTGACCTTGAAAGTGAAATATGCTGATTTTACGGTATTGACTCGAAGCATTTCAATCTTACAAATATTTTCTAATCAAGAAGATATGTATCAAGTTGCACTTGCTTTGCTCCTTAAGTTGGAGCTTGATAAAAAAATTCGATTGATGGGGATTTCGATTTCAAATTTTCAAGATGAAAAAATCGAACGTTTTGAGGGCTACCAATTATCGCTTTTTGCGGATATGTAAATTTTCCTTTTCTATTCAGCTTGTTACAACTTAAATTTCTTGTAAATAGGGTCAATTTCCTATCTTAGTGGTCAAACTTAGATAATCTTCATATTTAAATGAGTAAATTAATTACCGCGCTGAGTCTTACGGCTTTTATTCTGGTATCAGAATCTTCAGTTCAAGCGCAACAAAAACGATTGGATTTTGATCAATCTTGGGGAAATCGAAATTCTTTAACACAAAGTATCAATGGCTATCCAGGTTGGGCAAATAATACGGCTTATTTAGAACGTGATGCGCAGGATGGCAAAGTGTATCAAGTGGATTTAAAAAGCGGTAAACGTGAATTACATGTTGTGCCGGCTAAATCTTCTGTGAAAGTATACATTTCAAAAAATGATATTTTTATTCAAGACGGTAATCAAGTTGCCAAGCAATTGACAAGTTCTCCCGATATTGCTGAGCAAAATCCAACACTTTCACCAGATGGTAAGCTTGTCGCATTTACACGGAAAAGTGATTTGTATGCAATTGATTTAGTGTCCGGGAAAGAAATTCGCTATACGAATGATGGGACTGATGTCATTTATAATGGTTGGTCATCTTGGGTATATTATGAGGAAATATTAGGAAGGTCGACCAATTATAAAGCTTTTTGGTGGTCTCCAGACAGTAAAAAATTAGCGTTTATGCGCTTTGACGATACTAAAGTGCCTATGTTTCCAATTTATGTATCAAAAGGTCAGCATGGCTATTTAGAAGAGACACGTTATCCTAAAGCTGGTGATCCCAATCCTGAAGTGAAAGTCGGAATTGTGAGCGCTACAGGTGGTCAGGTGATATGGTCTGATTTCAATGAAAAAGATGATCAATATTTTGGTCAACCATATTGGAGTTTTGATAGTAAAAATATTATGGTCCAATGGATGAATCGTGACCAGAATAATTTGAAATTTTACCAAGTAGATCCTAATTCGGGCTCTAAGAAAGAAATTTATGATGAAAAGCAGTCCTCATGGATCAATTTAGATCATGATGAGCGGATTACTTATTTGGAAGATAATAAGCATTATATCTTAAAATCGGATAAGACGGGGTGGGCACATTACTACTTATACACCTTAGATGGTAAATTATTAAACCCGATTACAGCAGGTGATTGGCAGGTGACTTCATTGGAATATATCGATGAAAAAGCTAAAGTGTTGTATTTTATGGCTCGTAAAGAAAATTCTGCCCGCTATGATCTATATTGTGTTGACTTTTCGGGTAAAAACATGAAGCGTTTAACATTTGGAGACTATTCGCATGATGTGAAGATCTCTCCTGATGGACAATATTTTATCACGAATTACTCTAACGTAAGTACGCCAAACAAGGTTGCTTTGGTCGATAATAAAGGAAAGATCGTGAAAGAGCTTGCTGATAGTAAATCTCCTGATTTTAATTCTTATCAATTTGGTGTAACTAAGTACTTCACGATCAAGTCTGATGATGGTCAGTATGATTTACCGGTGGTGGTTACTTATCCGACAGATTTTGATGAGACAAAAGAGTATCCAGTTATTTTCAGTATCTATGGAGGTCCTGATGCAGGAACAGTCAAGGATACTTGGAAAGGAACTCGAAGTCAATATTGGGCTAATGAAGGTATTATTCAAGTTTCAGCAGATCACCGTGCATCTGGACAGTTTGGAAAGCAGGGGGTAGCACTGATGCACCGAAACTTAGGTCATTGGGAAATAATCGATTATTCAACCATTGCGAAGTGGTTCAAAGCAAAGCCATATGTTGCTAAGCATAAGTTTTTAATAACGGGACATAGTTATGGTGGTTATATGACTTGCTTGGCATTGACAAAGGCTGCTGACGTTTTTGATTTCGGTATTGCAGGCGCTCCTGTGACCTCATGGGAGCTATATGATACGCACTATACAGAACGTTGGATGGATACACCTCAAGATAATCCTGAAGGATATAAAAATGGATCGGTATTGACTTATACAGACAACTATAAAGGTGTTTTAAGGATCATGCATGGAGATATGGATGATAATGTCCATTTACAAAATACCACACAATTGGTAGATGCTTTAACAGATCGCTCGGTACCGTTTGAGTTGATGATCTATCCAGGTAGTCGTCATGGATTTGAAAAATCAAAAAATGCGTATGATTTTAAGGAACGCGTTCGTTTCTACTATCAATATTTATTGGAAAAACCAGTTCCAAAAGCCTTCAAATAGATCAGTCTTTATCAAAAAAGCCTTCTCAGATATTATTTTGAGAAGGCTTTTTTGATTTAGAGTTTTTTATCTTTAAAAAAAGATGAAATATTGATGTGTTAAATTGTTGATAACCAAAAATTATTTCATCTTTGTGTAATTTATTTTTATTTCGATGATTCAGTTTCTCAAGGAGAGCACTTTTGCTGTTAATGAAGTTTTAAGCAAGTCAATTCACATTCTTAAGGGACATTATTTCTCTATTGGAGGATTATTGTTGTCTATTTTTTTATTGTTTGTCGTTGCACATGAATTGACATTCTATTTAGAAATGTCAAGTATACTCATCAAAATTCCTTTGATGCTACTATTTGCTGTTACTTTGTTAGGGTTGCAATTGTTTCTTTTTAAGTATATTTTAAATTTATTGGATCATAAAGAGCATGTAGGAGTGGTCAAGACATGGCCTTCATGGTCAGAATTATTTATCTTTTTAGGTGGAATCGTTTTATTTACGCTATCTTCTTTATTGATTCTTGTAGTTGCCATGATTGTTTGTTTTCCCCTGATCTATATGGGTATTGATACCGAGGTAGTTTCTTTTGAGATAGTGCCTAATGTGGCAGCGATTTTGTCGTTCTTTATTTTACTTCGAATTTCTTTTTTCCCATTTTTTATCATTGATAAAGGAACAAATGTGACCAAGTCATTGCGTTGGAGTTTGGCTATTACAAAAGGAAATGTCGTTAGACTTTTTTTAATTTTGTTGAGTTTAGCATTTGTGAGCGTATTGAATATTTATTGGGTCTATATGGAATACTCCATTATGGCGATTATATTTAGTTTAATAAATTCCTTTTTGATTATTCCGCTAACATCAGTTGTTTATACTGTTGCTTACAGAGATATGGTTCAGGAATATAAGGGAAGTGAAGATCCAACTATCTTAAGTAATATATTTTAATAAAAAATTTTGATTTTGAATAAAAAAGGAATAGCTGTTTTAGGTTCGACGGGTAGTATAGGTACACAGACCTTAGATGTGGTGCGGGCTTTTCCTGATCGTTTTGATATTGTCGTATTGACCTGTGGTTCTAATGCTACTTTGTTAGTCGAGCAGGCGCTGGAATTTTTACCACAGGCTGTTGTTGTAATTGATGAAGCTCAGTTTGAATTTGTTAAAGTAAAATTGAGTCATACTGCTATCGCTGTTTATTCCGGTACGCAAGCTTTAGAAGAAGTGGTGCAGTTTGAAGAGATCGATGTGGTTTTGAATGCCATTGTTGGTGCAGCAGGTTTACGACCAACCATTAAAGCCATCGAAAATGGTAAAGATATAGCGCTTGCAAATAAAGAGACCTTGGTTGTTGCTGGGGAACTGGTAATGGATTTAGCGTCACAACATCAAGTTCAGATGTTGCCAGTTGATTCGGAACATTCCGCAATCTTTCAATGCTTAGCTGGCGAGGAGACTAATCCGATTGAAAAGATTTATATAACCGCTTCTGGTGGTCCTTTTCGCGGAAAGGATCGGTCTTTCTTGGCTTCAGTAACAAAGGAGCATGCTTTGAAACATCCAAATTGGGTGATGGGCGCTAAGATAACTATTGATTCTGCTTCTTTGATGAATAAAGGTTTAGAGGTCATAGAAGCAAAATGGCTTTTTAATTTGGAAGTGGATCAAGTTGATGTCATCGTACATCCACAGTCTATCGTGCATTCTCTTGTTCAGTTTCAAGATGGTTCTATCAAAGCACAGCTTGGGGTGCCCGATATGAAATTGCCGATACAATATGCGTTGTCTTATCCGCGTCGTTTGGAAAATAATTTTGAACGGTTTAACTTCTTGGATTATCCTCAATTGACTTTTGAAAAGCCCGACTTACATACCTTCAGAAATTTGGCACTGGCTTATGATTCATTGCGAAAAGGCGGTAATCGTCCATGTGTGTTAAATGCGGCCAATGAAATCGTAGTGGATGCATTTTTAAAGGATAAGATCAGTTTCTTGGGTATGAGTGATGTAATCGAAACGGTATTAGAAAAAGTAAATTATCTTGCGAGACCAAGTCTAGATGACTATATTGAGTGCGATTATGCCGCAAGGAGAATTGCGGAAGAAATAATCAATTAAGTAAAATTATAGAAGGAGATACATGGGTGTTTTAATTATGGTGGCACAAGTCATTTTAGGCTTGTCGATTTTAATTGTATTGCATGAGCTGGGCCATTTTTTAGCGGCACGAGCTTTTGGGATCAAAGTAGAAAAGTTTTATTTGTTTTTTGATGCTTGGGGTGTCAAATTATTCAAATTCAAATATAAAGATTGTGAGTATGGTATAGGATGGTTGCCTTTAGGAGGATACGTTAAAATCGCTGGTATGATTGATGAGTCCATGGATACTGAGCAATTGAAAGGAGAACCTCAAGAGTGGGAATTTCGTTCGAAACCAGCTTGGCAACGCTTGATTGTAATGTTGGGCGGTATTATCGTGAATGTAATTGTTGGTGTTGTAGTTTTTTGGATGTTAACATTCAAAATGGGAACCACAGATATTAAAAACGATCAATTGGTGAATGGAATTGTTCCGGGTGAAATTGGTAAATCAATCGGCTTACAAGCGGGAGACCGTATCATGGCTATTGATGGTGTTAAAATTGAAAACTATTCGGACTTAATCAGTTCTAAATTATTAATGGGTGGTGTTGATCTTACCGTGAATCGTGCTGGTGTGGATACTCAAATTCATGTTCCTGCTGATATTTTAAATACTATTGCAGATAAAAAGGATGAGAAGTTTATCGAACCTCGTATGAAAATGACAACTGTTGCTGGTATTCAACCAGGGTCTGAAGCTGTAAAAATGGGCTTTATGAAAGGTGATAGTATCATCGCAGTTGATCAAACTCCAATTTTATTTTTTGATCAGTTCAAAGATCAGTTGAATAGTAAAATAGGCAAGCCAATTGAATTGAAAATTTTACGTAATGGTCAAGAACAAGCACTAAAAGGTGTGGTACCAAAGGATGCAATTTTAGGTTTTAATGTCAATCGTGATCAAACGATTAAAACGTTTACCATTCATTATAGCTTATTGGAATCTTTACCAATGGGTGCAAAAAAGGCATTCACTGTGATTACAGATAATGCAAAAGGATTTGGTAAAATATTTAAAGGCGAGATTCGTGCTGATAAGGCGCTTTCAGGTCCTGTAGGAATAGCACAATTGTTCGGTACTGAAGTGGATTGGGTACGTTTCTGGTCATTGGTAGGTATGTTGTCAATGGCTTTGGCATTTATGAATTTATTACCTATTCCAGCTTTAGATGGTGGTCATGTTGTTTTCTTATTAATAGAAATGATACAAGGAAAACCGTTAAGTGAAAAATTCTTGGAAAAAGCACAAATGGTTGGGTTTTTTATTCTACTCGCTCTGATGGTGTTTATTTTCGGGAATGATATTTTTAAATTATTTAAATAGCATCTCATAAACTTAGTGAAACAAGGTCTTACTTCATTTGTAAGACCTTGTTTATTTTTAGATATTTGTATTATGGATGGAAAAACAAGAGCAACTATTAAACCAGGTATGTTGGTTAATATTATCCTAAAAAAAGACCAACGTTCAGGAGAGCTTACGGAAGGTATCGTAAAAGATTTATTGACTTCTGCCCCTTATCATCATAGAGGAATTAAAGTCCGTTTGATGGACGGTCAGATAGGTCGTGTGGCTGAGATTATTGAAGATGACTTTTAATGGAGTTCTTCTGCCGTAAAAAAGGCTTCTATCTTACTGGATAGAAGCCTTTTTTATACCTATTATCAGAGATTTATTGCTGTATGCTTTTTTTCTCTGAAGCATGTGTACATCGTTGAATTAAATGATCGGGAATATCTTTTTTTGGAGATCGATCTTATAATTGCTTTTTAATGAATTGAAAAAGTCCTGATTGCTCGGATTATTTTGATATACGAGATAAGGAATTTCAATAATCTCCTCCTGAGTTTTGATTCTAAAATATCCAAACAACAATCCTTTTGTATTTTGAATAGACTCGATTTGTTGTACAGCTTGGACATCGCTAAGCAAATTAAAGCGATAGGTCTTCTCTGTTAGAGATTCAATCATGACATCTGCTGTTTGTTTATTATACCAAATTACCTGACTGGTTGTTTTCTTTAAATGATTTTTAAAGAGAAATAAGTAGCCCATCATATAGATTGAGATTGGCAGTAAGAACAGCAGTAGCTTGACTTTGATGATCAATGCAAGCATGATAATAAGTAAGACGCCACCTATACCTACATTTTTCATTACTTTTTGAGAAGTATCGGCGATGATGACTTTGGAAGTATCGATTTTTTGATAACCATTTTTTACAATAATAGCTGGACTATTACTTGCAGTAAATGATGCTGACAACTTTTTACTGATGTAGTATAATATAAATAAGATAAGTCCGGCTATTAAAATAATTTTGGTCATGACAGCTATCGGTTAATATTGTTCGTTTTGATTGGGATAATCTACTGATTTTACATCAGCAACATATTGTCCAACTGCTCCAGTTATTTCTTGATAGAGCTGTGCATATTGTCGTAAGAATTTAGGTTTAAACCCGTCTGTCAATCCAAGCATATCATTAACGACTAATACCTGTCCATCGCATTGATTTCCAGCACCTATACCAATTGTTGGTATGTTTAGCGAAGCACTTACTTCTGCGGCTAATGCAGCAGGTATTTTTTCTAGTACAATGGCAAAGCAACCTGCTTCTTGCAGTGCTAATGCATCAGCTTTTAGTTTTTCAGCTTCGTTTTCTTCTTTAGCACGAACACCAAAATTTCCAAATTTATTGATTGCTTGAGGGGTTAATCCTAAATGACCACAGACAGGAATCCCCGCATTTATAATTTTTTTAATGTTGTCAATGATTTCCAGACCGCCTTCTAATTTCAGCGCATGTGCTCCAGATTCTTTCATTACACGTACCGCTGATAAATATGCTTGCTCAACACTACCCTGATATACGCCAAATGGAAGATCAACTAAAACCATAGCTCTGTTTGTACCACGTACCACAGAAGCAGCATGGTAGATCATATGATCTAAAGTAATGGGAAGCGTAGTTTCATAACCCGCAAATACGTTCGCCGCTGAATCTCCTACTAAAATGATGTCGATTCCGCCTTGGTCTAGTGCCCTAGCCATGGTGAAATCATAACCGGTTAACATCGCAATCTTTTCGTTACGCTGTTTCATCTCTTGTACTTGTACTGTTGTAATACGTTTTACTTCTTTATTTACAGACATTACTGATTTATTTTAATTTAATCAAAATTAGAGAAATTCGTTGAATTAAGGTTATTAATTATTGATTTTAACATGATAGTTTAGTAATTAGAAGACTAAATTGCTTTGATTTTACTATTTTTGTGCCATGAGAGAAAACGAAACTCGCTTATTTAAATTTCCGAAATTTTCCGATCTTATTGTTTTTGAAGATGATAATTTGATTGTTATCAATAAACCACCATTTATCGCTTCTTTGGACGAACGCGAAGGGGGAGAGATCAATATTTTACGCTTAGCAAAAAAATATTTTGCCGATGCTCAAATTTGTCATCGACTGGACAAGGAAACTTCGGGATTGTTACTTATTGCTAAAAATCCGGAGACCTACCGTGCCGTCTCTATTGAATTTGAAAGACGTCGTGTCCATAAAGTATACCATGCTATTATCGCGGGAACACATTCCTTTACAGATCTGAAGGTTGAATTACCGATTTTGAATCAGGGTAGTAAAAATGTATCTATAGATCGTGCAAAGGGAAAAGCTGCAACTACAATTTTTAATTCTATCCATTATTTTAATCATTATACTTTAGTAGAATGTAAGCCTATTACAGGTCGTATGCATCAAATACGCATTCACCTAGCGACTCAAAAAGCAGCTATTGTCGGTGATGATATGTATCATGGAAAGCCTGTTTATTTATCACAGATAAAAAAAAGAGGATTCTCTTTATCTAAAAATGAAGAGGAACAACCGATTATGAAACGCTTTGCGTTGCACTCTCGATATGTTGATTTTACGATTGACGGAAAGAAGTTTGAATTTGAAGCTCCTTATCCAAAAGATTTCGCGACATTGCTCAAGCAGTTAGAAAAGTTTGATTCCTAAATGTATCATTCATGAATCCAAAAACTAAAAAAATAGTATTCAATTCTATCTTTGTTGTCATCATTCTTTTATTGCTTTGGCCTACAAGTCGTGCATATTTTCAACAGGGATTGATGCGGATCGGTTTGTTTAAGCCTTCTTTAGAAAAGCCTACAAAATCAGATTCGGAAGCTTTTATCGCTACGGATCACAATATTTCTTTTAAGAATGATCAGGGAGAAATTGTTCAAATGGCTGATCTGAAAGGAAAAGTGGTATTCATCAACTTTTGGGCTACTTGGTGCCCACCTTGTATTGCCGAGATGCCATCTATTGCTACTTTATATGAACGATTAAAAGATAATAAGGATGTTGTTTTTCTTATTGTAGAGATTGAGGGTGAGTCTGAAAAGGCGAATACGTTTATGAAGGGTAAGCAATTGAATTTGCCAGTTTACTATCCCAATTCTGCAATTCCAAAAGAATGGTTAGGGGGTTCTATTCCCACGACATTGATCATCAACAAGAAAGGTATGATTGAAACTAAACATGAAGGCTTAGCAGATTACTCTCGTAAAGAAGTATCTGATTTTATAATCGAATTAACAAAAAAATAGTACAGAATAACAAGTATGACAAGAGCAGAACTTATTCAACAGATCAAAATAAAAAAATCATTTCTTTGCGTTGGTTTAGATACAGATATCACTAAAATACCTGAACATCTTTTAGCTGAGGAGGATCCAATTTACGCGTTTAATAAAGCCATCATTGAGGCTACAGCAGATTTATGTGTTGCTTATAAGCCTAATATTGCATTTTACGAGAGCTATGGAATAAAAGGATGGCAATCCTTGCAGAAAACTTGGAAGGCACTTCCTAAAGATTGCCTAAGCATAGCGGATGCTAAGCGAGGGGATATTGGAAATACATCGAAAATGTATGCACAAGCTTTTTTTGATGAGCAACAATCGGGTTTGGGTTTTGACTCGATCACTATTGCACCCTATATGGGAAAAGATTCTGTTACTCCATTTTTAGATTTTGATGGGAAATGGGCAATTGTGCTTGCTTTAACATCTAATGAAGGAAGTTTGGATTTCCAGAATTTTCAAAATATTTCGGGATTGCAGTTGTTTGAACAGGTTATTGATAAGGTAAATACTTGGGGAACGATTGAAAATCTGATGTATGTTGTTGGGGCAACGCGTGGAGAAGGATTTATTAAAATTCGTGAGCATGCTCCTGATCATTTCTTATTAGTACCTGGTGTTGGTGCACAAGGAGGATCGTTACAAGATGTGTGTCAATATGGAATGAATAAGGATTGTGGTCTTTTGGTCAATAGCACTCGAGGTATTATCTATGCATCGAAAGGTCTTGATTTTGCAGAAAGAGCAAGAGAAGAAGCGCTTAAATTGCAACAAGAAATGGAAGTGGAATTGATTAACGCTGGCATTATCAGCTAATTGATATAAACTATAAGATTAGAAAGCTTCATATCGAAAGATATGGAGCTTTTTTGTTAGAGATTTTATATTTTGGTAAATTTTTGGTAACTAGAGTTAAAATTAGCCTCATCATGTGTATGATGTTTGTAATTTTAAAAGAGGAAGTATGCGATTTGTGAAACGAAAAAATAGTTGGATTCTTTTTGTATTGTTTATCTTAATATGTATTGCTATTCCGCTCTTTCATGTTATGAAAACAAAGTGGAATGAAAATAACCATCATACCACGATACCTGTAGGCTATACGGACGATGCTAGTCAGTTAAATTTGACTAAAATAGATTCCATTATACCGGTTTCTGAAAATCCAGAAGAAATGATCAAGCAATTGCGTGAAGTTATAAAGTATGCTAAAAAAAATCATTTAAAGATTTCTATAGCTGGTGCTCGACACAGTATGGGGGGGCATACCATGTCTAAAGATGGTTTGGTACTTAATATGCTACCTTATAAACATATGCATCTAGATACCTTGACCAATGTCCTCACTATTGGAGCAGGTGCTTTGTGGAGAGATGCGATACACTATTTAGACGGTTATAATAAATCAATAGCTGTCATGCAGGCATTTAGTTCATTCTCAATTGGTGGTTCAATAAGTGTAAATGGTCATGGCTGGCAAGCGAATTCTGGACCAATTGCTTCTAGTGTTATCTCTTTTACATTAATGAATGTTGAGGGACAAATCCTGACTTGTAGCCGAGATCAAAATAGGGAATTGTTTCATCTGGTACTTGGAGGTTATGGATTATTTGGGATTGTGCTGGATGTTTCTTTGCAAGTTGTTGAGAATATTCCATTGACCTATCATTATCTGCGATTGAGTCCTGAGCATTATGTGGAGTCTTATAAAAAGTTTGTTTTAGATAATCCTCGGGTTAACATGGCGTTTGGGAGACTGAGAATTTCTGATAAATTTTTCTTAGAAGAGGCAACACTTACATTTTTTGAGAAAGGCAATGATAAAATAGAATTATTAAGGGAGCAAGCTGACAAAAATATAGAATCAAGGCGTTTAGTTTTTAGGAGTAGCGTCAATAGTGAGTACGGGAAAAGACTACGCTGGAATTTAGAAACTGGCTTGAATAATATATTAAAAAATCTAGTTTTTTCAAGGAATGATCTGTTGAATGATGATGTTTCACTTATTGAAAATAGGGATTCATTATCAACAGATCTTTTACAGGAATATTTTATTCCTGAGCGAAATTTCAACCATTTTATTGAGGGTATAAAACCAATTTTGAAACGAACATCAATCGATCTTTTAAATATCACCATACGCGCGGTAAATCGAGATCGCGATAGTTTCATGCATTATGCAAAAGAAGATGTGTTTGGGTTTGTATTTTTATTTAACCAGCGTAAAACAAAAGAACAGGAAGAGGAAATGAAAATATTAACAAATCAAATTTTCGATGAAGTACTCAAAAATGAAGGAACTTTTTACTTGCCTTATCGTTTACATATTGATAAGGGCAAGATGAGAAAAGCTTACCCGCAGGCAACTTCCTTTTTTGAACAAAAATTAAAATATGATCCAGATGAAATTTTTAGTAATAAATTTTATGAGCATTATAAATAGGTTGAATCAATTTTGACTAGAATGGAAATTTAAGATAGAAAACGTAATTTTAAATAGTAAATTATCATTAAAGAATATTATAACTGATGAAAGTAATCAAAGTACTGCTTTTAATAGGTCTAATGAACGTATGGCATGTTAGTTTTGCGCAGGAGAAAGAAAGTGCAGCTGTCCAAGTAAAAGAAGTTGGGGATGTGGCATTAGAAGCAACGAGCTCTTCTAGTGATGACCTGTATCAAGTTGCATGGGATCTTTATAAGGCTGGGAAATATGATGAAGCTTTAAAACTGATCAATAAGCTTATTGTTCAAGATCAAACAATAAGTGCTTACTATGAAGTGAAATGCTATATCTTAATTGGATTGAAAAGGAACACAGATATTATTGCTACGGCGACTAAAGGAATAGCATTGGATCCTGAAAATCATTCTTTTTATGATATTCGTGGTAATACGTATTATTTTGATTTGAAACCAGAATTGGCGAGATCCGATTATCAGCGGGTGATTCAGTTAAAGAAAAATAATGCGCGATATTACAATAATTATTTGAAGCTGTTGAATGAAATGCGCAAAGATGATGAGCTCATAAATGTATTTACGATTTTTGAAAATAATATAAAAAGTGGCGAAGAGATAGCTGAAGGACGATTTGTAGCTGATGTTTATTTTTATGGGTCTTTGGCTTTTCAACGTCAAAAAAATAATTTAAGAGCTATTGAACTTCTTGGTAAAGCGATTGAAAAGTCTCCAAAAGCAGCCATGTATTACAATAATAGAGGTTTGATTTATCAAGATATGGATAAGCTATTGTTGGCCAAGAAAGATTTGGATGAGGCTATTGAATTGGATAATACCAATCCGTTGTATTATGAGAATAGATATTCCATATTATTTGACTTGAAGAAATATCAGGATGCTCAAAATGATTTATTGAAAGTGATTAGTTTGGGTAATTCTGATTTGGATATTTATGCTTCGTTGGCATTGACTTACGATGTGCTAAACAATTATGCAAAGGCAGCTGAATATTATGATTTGGTCTTGCAACAAAGTCCAAAACAAAGCATGATGCTTGGTAACTATGCTTATGCTTTATTTGAGCTCAATCAAATTCCTAAGTCGATCGAAATGTTTGAACGTGTGCTTGCTCTAGATCCTTCGGAAATAGATGCATTAGTGGGATTAGTTGTTTTATATCATCTTGATGGCAAAGAGGCTAAATCTAAAGAAGTAATAACAGTGATTAAGATGAAAACTAATTACACAGCCACAAAAAATTTATTGGATATTCTTGAGAAAGGAGATTACCGATTTACACCTAAATTTAAATCAGCCTGGGGAAAACTCTTCTAGTTATAAAAGAACAGAGACCTAATATACTTATAGGTTATAAAACGACAGAAATTAATTTCTTTGCGCTGCATTTAATTAAAAGAGTTTATTTTATTGGAATAAAATAATGGGTTCTTTTTATACTATATGGAGTATTTTGAGTCGATTTAAGTCAAATTTGCATTCTATAAATTCATATCAAATGTGTAACTTTGCGCCATGCCAGAAAAAATTATAATTCTTGACTTTGGTTCGCAATACACGCAATTGATCGCGCGTCGTGTAAGAGAACTTAACGTATATTGTGAAATTCATCCATTCAACAACTTACCTGAATTTGACGAGACTGTAAAAGGGGTCATCCTTTCAGGAAGTCCATTTTCAGTGAGACAAGAGGATGCACCTCAAATTGATTTTAATTCAATTCAAGAGCGTTTTCCTTTGCTAGGTGTTTGTTATGGAGCACAATATATCGCTCAAAAATCTGGAGGTGAAGTTTTGCCTTCGGAGATTCGTGAATACGGACGTGCAAATTTGCAATTTGTGAATGCTGAGAATGAATTATTAGCAGGTGTACCTGTTCAGTCTCAAGTATGGATGTCACATGGTGATACGATTAAAGAGGTTCCTTCAAATTTTGAAATTATTGCTAGTACGGATAAAGTTCGTGTGGCGGCTTATCATGTAGTAGGTACAAGAACGTATGGTATTCAATTTCACCCTGAAGTGACACACAGTACCGATGGTGTAGTTTTATTGAAAAACTTTGTTGTTGGAATCTGTGGATGTGCTCAAGAGTGGACTCCAGATGCTTTTGCTGAAACTAGTGTTGCTTCTTTGAAAGCTGAATTAGGTGAAGACCATGTAATATTGGCACTGTCAGGTGGTGTTGATTCTACTGTAGCAGCTGTATTGTTACATCAAGCAATAGGAAAAAACCTACACTGTATATTTGTGGATCACGGTTTGTTACGTAAAGGTGAGTTTGAGCAGGTATTGGATTCATACAAAAATATGGGTCTTAATATTAAAGGTATCAACGCGAAAGAATTATTCTTTGGTCGTTTAGCTGGAGTTTCTGAGCCGGAGCAAAAACGTAAAATCATTGGTAATTCTTTTATCGATGTATTTGATGAAGCTGCAAAAGAAATTCAAAAAGAATTACCTGAAGGTGTGGAAGCGAAATGGTTAGGTCAGGGTACTATATATCCAGATATTATTGAATCAGTATCGGTAAAAGGTCCTTCTGCAACTATTAAATCGCATCATAATGTAGGTGGTTTGCCTGATTTTATGAAACTGAAAGTAGTAGAACCTTTAAAAACTTTATTTAAGGATGAGGTCAGACGTGTTGGTAAAACATTAGGTGTAGATCCTGCAATCCTTGGAAGACACCCATTTCCGGGTCCAGGATTAGCGATACGTATATTAGGTGATATCACAGAAGATCGCGTTCGTATTGTTCAGGAAGCAGATGATATTTTTATCCGTAACTTGAAAGAAGCAGGATGGTATGATAAGGTTTGGCAAGCTGGCACGATTTTTCTTCCTGTTCGTTCTGTAGGTGTTATGGGTGATGAACGTACTTATGAGCATGTGGTTAGTTTACGTGCTGTAGGTTCATTGGATGGCATGACTGCAGATTGGATTCACTTACCTTATGACTTGTTGGCTAAAATTTCAAATGAAATTATCAACCATGTTAAAGGAATTAATAGAGTTGTATATGATATCAGTTCAAAACCACCAGCGACGATTGAGTGGGAATAAAATAGTTCTTGCAGTAGCATTGGCTTTATGCCTTTCGAGCTGTACGACAAAAAAAATAGGCGTACTTCGCTCACCTTCTAGTAAAGGTGAGCAGGGTACTGCTTCAAATAATGGTGGAATAACGGCTGCTAAACAAGCGGAAGACGCCAAAAAACTCGAAGCTGCTAAAGCGATTGAAAGCCTTAAAAATCAAAAATCTATTGCTCTTCTTTTACCTTTTCAATTGAACCGTATCTCTGGTATGCGTCCTACCGCAGAGGATGTCAAAAGATCGGCTTTAGCATTGGATTTTTATCAAGGTTTTCAACTTGGATTAGAGGAACTCGGTGATCAGGGTAGTAAATTTAATTTACAGGTAATTGATTCTGAGGATGATAATTACAGGAATTCATCTTTGGCGACATCTAATGTTATCAAAAATGCAAGTTTGATTGTCGGACCTATTTATCCGAAAGAGATTAAAGCTTTTTCACAATCTTTTAAAGATAAAAATGTCTTACAAATTTCGCCTTTAGCGGCAACGTTAGCTTCTGAGTTTGCTATTCCTAATTTAGTATCTTTGACACCTTCTATTCGTGCTCACTCTGAAATCATGGCCAAGTATGTATCAAAGCAATATGCATATGGTGATATCGTATTGGTATACCATGTGCAAGATGCGGATAGCAAGCAGTTTTTGGACAATTTTGCTTCGGAAGCTCTTGGGTATAATAAAAGCTTGCAAATAAAGGTTGTCACTTCAATAGCAGAGTTAAATGATAATTTGGTTGTAGCAGGGACTAATCATATTGTCTGCGGTACTACAAATAGAAACCAAATCCGAGCATTATTAGCCAACATGGATGTGCAAAGTAGTGAGTCCGGATACGCTTTTAAATTGTATGGCCATCCAAATTGGGCTAAACTTTCTTTTGAAGACTATACAAACATAGACCGTTATGAATTGACCGTTACCACTTCAACATTGGTAGATGAGGGGGCTGAAAAGACACGTAAATTCGATCAGAAATATAAAGCTAATTTTAAAATAGTACCATCTGATTTTTCTTATAAAGGGTATGATGCTGCTATCTATTTTGGTGGTCTGATAACTAAATATGGTGAAGACTATGTAAAGCATCTAGTAACAGAGACTTATTCTGGTATTAATAATGATTTTAGTTTTGATTATTTTCCTGAATGGGGATATGTGAATAGGGGAATACGATTTATGATATATCGTAATAATAATTTTGATATGAAGTTATAGATGAGTGATTTTAGCGAAAAAAGAGTTCAGCAGCAAATTCGTAATTTTGAAAGAGCACTGGACGGTTATGAAGGGAATGAGCCGTTTGCACGTTATCTTACCACATTTTTCAAAATGAATAAACAAATGGGATCAAAGGACCGTAAATGGACTTCCCGATTGTGTTATAATTATTTTCGATTAGGGAAAGGGGCGAAGCAGCTTTCTCAGCAAAAGAGGTTGATTATAGCAGAATATCTTTGTGAGACAGAGAGTCCATTTGTAGCTTTATTTGAACCTGATTGGAATATAGCAAGACCTCTTAAGGATAAATTATCTTTTTTAAAAGAGCTGGATTTGTTACAAGTTTCTGATGTTTTTCCTTTCAAAGATGACTTATCGAATGCGATAGATCAGGATGATTTTATTCATAGTCAATTTTTACAGCCCGATTTATTTATTCGCGTGAAGAGAGGTAAAGAAAAGTTTGTGAAAGCTATCTTTGAGTCCGAAGGAATAAGTTATCAATTTATTTCTGAACAGACGGTTGCTTTGCCAAATGGTACTTCATTGCAGCGGTTTAGAGATCTTGACGGCGTAATTGAGGTACAAGATCTATCCTCACAGCGTACTCTTGACTTTATGGATGCTTCACCAAAAGAAAACTGGTGGGATGCTTGTGCTGCTTCTGGTGGTAAAGCACTATTGTTTCTTGATAAACATCCTAATACCAATTTGTTAGTTTCAGATGTCCGCATGAGTATTTTGCGTAACTTGGATGAACGTTTTGAACGTGCGGGAATCAAAGACTATCGTAAGAAAATAGTGGATCTAACAAAGGATACTACTCCGATTTTGGGTGCAGAACTTTTTGATGGAATTATTCTGGATGCTCCTTGTACGGGTTCTGGTACCTGGGGACGTAGTCCTGAGAATATCAATTATTTTAATGCAAGGAAAATCAATGAATTTTCTTCATTGCAAAAGGAAATTGCAAAGAATGTATCTCAGCACCTTAAAGTGGGCAAACCATTAATATACATTACGTGCTCTGTTTTTGGAAAGGAAAATGAAGAGGTTATTGCATACATTCAAAAAGAATTAGGCTATGCGCTTGAATCATATCAAGTCTTAAAAGGTTATTATGAAAAGGCTGATAGCATGTTTGTCGCCCGGTTAATAAAATTATAATCTGTTTTTTTCTATAAGAAATTCATAGCCATTTGCGTCAAGCAAATGGCTATTGTTTTTCTTAAATATGGTGATGTCTTTTAAATAGATAACTATAAGCTTTCAAACGTGTTTACTAAAATGGTACTTCAATTGAACCCTTTTTAAGACTTCTAAATTTTATAATGACGTGAATAAGTTACTGTTTTTGCAGTAGTTGAAAATAAGATTTGCTATGGGACAGGACTGATGACCTAACAAGTTATACCAGTAGACAGATGCTGTTTATTTAGTATTGCCTACTGGTATAGATACCGTTTTATTCGCACTTGCTGGGTACGACTAGTACCGGGCATGTTGCTTTTCGAATGACTGCTTCAGAAACGGAACCAGATATAAAATGATCAAAACCAGTTCGCCCATTAGAACCCATGACGATAAGATCTGCTGACCATTCATGTGAAGTGGCAAGTATTTCTTCTTTTACAGATCCAATTCTATTGAATAGGAAAACCTCACTGGCACCTTCAAATTCTTGTCCAAGTTCTTCTAGATATTTTTGTGCATTTTGCTGCTCTATTTCTGATACCTCTGGTATAATAATAGGCTGCTGTCCTAATAGGGGATCAGCTCCGTAGCTTGCTGGTGAAGTGGGAGAGGTGACGGTCACTAATGCAACTGAAGTTTCAAATTTCTTTACCATCTCTTTAGCATATGCTATGGCTTTATGTGAACAGGGTTCATCGTCCACAGCGACTAATATTCTAGTTATTTTTACGACATTGGTATCCATGGTTGTGATATTAAAGTTTATTTTCGTATTATATATATTAATTTATATATATTAATAACCTGAATATACACATTTTTGTTTTTATAAATATGGAATTTGGAATATGTAATTTGACAATCGTCCCTCTTCGTGCAGAAGGTGCACATCGAAGCGAAATGATTTCGCAACTATTATTTGGTGAGACTTTTGAAATTATTACTAAATCAAAAGATTGGACTAAAATCAGTACTACAGCTGATGGTTATATGGGTTGGATACAAAATGGTCAATTTTTAACAGTAGATAGTCAATTATATCAGCACTATCAATCTTTATCAATAACACGTGTCGGATTTGAGGGAGGCTTTCTTAGACATCGTGATTATGCTATTCAGCTTTTACATGGAACTCATGTTAGAACATCTTTTGCTTATTTTGATGCGGAGGATAATATACAAGAGTTTGTTGGCCAGGAATTGCGATACAGCGCAGTAGATTTTAAGGAACAGGTCTCATTATTAGCAAAGCGCTATTGGGATGCACCTTATCTATGGGGTGGTCGTTCTAAGTTTGGAATTGATTGTTCTGGTTTTTCACAGTTGATCTATCAGTCATTTGGGGTTTCGTTGCCTCGTGATGCTTATCAGCAGGTTGAATTAGGAGATACGGTTGACTTTTTGTCAGAGATTGAGGTTGGTGATTTGGCCTTTTTTGATAATGAGGAAGGTCAGATCAATCATGTCGGTATAATGTTAGATTCTGAAAAGATCATTCATGCCTCCGCACGTCTACGTATTGACCGCATGGATCTGGAAGGTATCTTTAATCAGGAATTAAATCGCTATACCCACAAATTGCGTATTGTCAAACGTTATATATAAAAAAGCAAGGGTCGGTTTATTAAACCGACCCTTGCTTTTTTATACTCTATGAGATTAGAATTTGAAAGTTAAACCAAATTTAGCAGTATCAAAAAAGTTATTGAAGCTATTGATGTTAGCATTAAATTCATTTGAAGATTTTGCACCATCAACATCAACTTTTTTGCTGTTGAATGACAATAAGTTTGTTAGACCAAAATTGATTGCGATGTTTTCAGTAACAAAGTAGTTAACACCTAATCCAGCTCCGGCACCAAATCCTTTTGTTTTAGCGATATCTGTTGTTGTTGTACCATTATTGATTTCACCACCGAATTGGTTGTAACCAGCTGACAATTGTGCATAAGTTTTGAAACGTGGGCTTAAATCTAAGAAGTAGTAACGACCATAAGCACCAATTCCAAAATTGTTGTTTTTAACATAAGTATCTTCAGTTGCTGAATAATCCGTGTTTTTTGAATTACCAATATTGAAATCTAAACCAACTGCAACTTTATCTGATACGAAATAACCAACAGAAGGATTGAAGTTAAATGTACTTGTTTTTTTCTCTGTTTCTTTGTTATTAGTTGTATTTGCTGATAAATTACCTTCCACAATAAAATCAGTTTTTTTGAAACCAAATTCTTGAGCTTGAGATGCAAAAGTTAAACCAGCTACTGCTGTTAATGTAAGTAATAATTTTTTCATTTTTTTAAAAGTTTGTTTTTTAACGTCTAGCCAAACCTTTTGACTATTTGATTGATAATATCAATATGGATACCAATCGTACTTTTAAATGTCATGAAAATGTATTAAGAAATTATGCGAATCGTAATTTAAACACTATCAGAGGTTTAAAAATTGACATTATGGAAAAATAAATCTTCTAAATTTTTCAGTTTGATATTCATCTAACTTTTTGTGAAAAAATGTCAGTTTGTATGATGACATAAAAAAAGACCATATGTCAGTGCTGACATATGGTCTTATATGTGTTGATACTATTTATTATTTAATCGAAATATTCTTTGATACGTTCAAAGAAAGATTTTTCAGATTTACCTGGTTGAGGTTTGAAATTTGGAGATTCTTTCAATTTCTCTAAGATTTCTTTTTCATCAGAAGATACCGCTTTTGGAGTCCAAATATTAACATAAATAAGTTGATCTCCTTTATGATAAGAATTGACTTCAGGAATACCTTTTCCTTTAAGTCTTAAAATTTTACCAGCTTGTGTTCCTGGGTCAATCTTAATTTTTGCTTTACCATCAATGGTAGGCACTTCAACACTGGTTCCTAATGTAGCATCTACGAAGTTGATATAAAGGTCATAAATGACATTTAGACCATCTCTTTTCAAGGCTTCATGTGGAATTTCTTCAACTAGAATGATAAGATCTCCAGCAATTCCACCACGAGGTGCAGCATTACCTTTTCCGCTCATTGATAATTGCATTCCTTCACTTACACCAGCAGGAATATTGATAGCAATAGTTTCTTCACCTCTTTCTAATCCTTCACCTCTACATGTTGTACATTTAGCAGTAATCTCTACACCTTCTCCGTTACAAGTAGGGCAGGTGCTAGTTGTTTGCATTTGACCTAAAATCGTATTGGTGACACGTCTAACCGATCCAGAACCGCCACAAGTATTACAAGTATGGAAAGATGATTTATCTTTTGCTCCACTACCATCACAAGTATGACAGTTTACCTGTTTATTTACTTTTACTTTTTTCTCAACGCCTTTAGCAATTTCTTCCAGCGTTAACTTTACTTTAATGCGAAGATTTGTACCTCGAGCAACACGGCGACCACCTCTTGAGCCCCCACCGCCGCCACCGAAGAAACTTTCGAAAGGATGACCACCTCCACCAAATATATCTCCAAATTGGCTAAATATGTCATCCATATTCATACCACCACCATAACCGCCACCTGAAGCAGAGTTACCCGCATGACCAAACTGATCATAGCGTTGTTTTTTCTGAGGGTTGCTTAATACATCATATGCTTCTGCAGCCTCTTTAAATTTTTCTTCAGCTTCATGATCACCTGGATTTTTATCTGGGTGATACTTTACGGCTAGTTTACGATAGGCAGATTTGATTTCTTTTTCATCTGCACCACGAGCTACACCTAATATATCGTAATAATCTCTTTTTGACATCTTTTTTATCTTATTGACCTATAATTACCTTTGCATGACGGATTACTTTATCATTTAAATAGTAACCTTTTTCAATAACATCAATAACTTTATTTTTTAAATCAGGCGTGGGAGAGGGAATTGCTGTAATTGCTTCCTGCAAATCTGCATCAAATTCCTTACCTAATACATCCATTTCTTTTAAACCTTGTTGCTCCAAAGTTTGTCTAAATTTATTATTGACGATATCTATACCTGTTTTGATTGATTCGACATCTGTAGCTGTTTCCATTGCTTTTAAAGCTCTGTCAAAATCATCTACCGTTGATAATAATTTTGTGATGACATCTTTTCCTGCAGATTGAATCAATTCAACACGTTCTTTACTTGTACGTTTTCTGTAGTTGTCAAATTCTGCTGATAAACGGATATATTTATCTTTTGATTCTGCTAATTCAGCACTTAATTTTTCCTCAACAGATAGTTCAATGGTTTCTTCTTGATTTTCCGTTGTATTATCCTCAATAGGATCTTGAATCGTCTCGTTATTATTCTCTTGTTCGCTCATTTCTTCTAAATTCTATGTTGGAAACTAATGTTCTTTCTTTAAAATTTAAATACAGTCAAAGTTGTTGCCAAAACAAAAAAATCCGACAGCTTGTCAGTAAGCCAAGAATTGGACTAACAAAATGTCGGACGATAAGGTTTTCTGTCAGTTTTGACAGTTATATTTCTACTTGATCTAGGAGTACACCATCAGCTGTTTTTATAATACGTGCTGGCATATTACGAATGATTTGGTAATCGTGAGTTGCCATTAATATAGCCGTTCCTGAAGATGCAATATCACGTAAAAGCAACACAATTTCTTCTGAAGTAGCTGGATCTAGATTTCCTGTTGGCTCATCGGCCAATATAATTTCTGGATTGTTCAATAAAGCACGAGCAATAACAATACGCTGTTGCTCACCTCCTGAAAGTTCATGTGGCATTTTTTTCAATTTTGAACGCAAACCTACTTTTTCTAAAACATCAAGCATGCGATGCTCAATTTGTGTTTTATCTTTCCAACCTGTTGCTCGTAGTGCGAATTCTAAATTTTTCTCTACAGAACGATCTGATAATAAGTGGAAATCTTGAAAAACGATTCCGAGTTTACGTCTTAAATAAGGAACATCGTTTTCATGCAGTTTTTTAAGATCAAATCCTGCAATTAATCCTTCTCCATTGCCAATATATAAATCGCCATAAATGATTTTAAGTAAACTACTTTTACCACTCCCTGATTGACCAATGAGGTAAAGGAATTCGCCTTTATTAATATTCAAATTTACATTTGATAGGACCAAATGTTTTTGTTGATAGATATCGACGTTTTTTAATGTAATTACTGTATTTCCAGACATTGAACTATAATTCTAATTTTTTTATTTGTCCAAATGGTAAGTCCTTTACCATTTGCATAATATACTCTGACTTATCTCCAAGACCAATTTTGTCCAACGATTTGTCAGGGCGATCTACCCTAAAATATGCTAAAAGAGTGAAAGAATCATCTCTTAATTGCACATAATCCGGGATTTTGGCTACTCCTTTTACTTTGATTATATACATCTACTTACAAAGTTAGTTCTTTTTATTTCAAAAACCCTTCCACGAATATAAGGCTATGCTTATTGGTTTGCAAATAAAAAATCGAGTGTATTGACTCCATCAGCATAATCATCCAACGCAGGAACTTGACTTGCCCCAAATCTAAAAGTAGGTGTTTTGATCGCCAATGGCATCTCTGATGTCACACATTGCAGACGATCTGCTATAATATCCAAATATTGGGCTAAATCATTTACATTTTCGTATTCATCGAAGTAAATAACGGCTAATGGAGATGCTATTTTGTCATCTTTTTTTAATAATAGAAATCCATTATCGTAATGTTTGTCAGCATTGATGAGGTAAATGGATTTATTATAATCGTAATTGTTGTTGTATTTGAAATGTGTGTTTACATATTCAAATGATGCAATTCCTTCATAAAAATGGCTGATATCGTAGTCTTTAGGAACAAATACTTTTGATACAGATCGACATCCTAAACCGAAATAGTCAAAGATATCATGCCCCAAAGCTTTCAGCTGATCAGGTGACTCGTTACCGGTTATTACAGCAACACTATTTCTGTTTTTTCTAATGATATTTGGTTTTTTTCCAAAGTAATGTTCAAAATATCGGGAAGAATTATCGGAACCTGTGGCAATGACTAAATCGAAATGGGTTAAGCGTTCGACTACTTCAACTTTATCCTTAAATCTCGGCTCCACTTCAATCAATTTTTGGATGACATAAGTGGTTAAGTATGCATCGTCAGATGAAACTTTTACACTGGCTTTAAAGCCAGCAGCTAGTACACATAAGAGATCATGGAAACCCACTAGTGGTATATTACCTGCTAATACAAGACCTACAACTTGATTACTTTCAATATCTGGATAGGGTGCCATCCAATTCTCGAGTTGCTCAATTTTTAAATTCGCTTTCCAAGAAGCAAAAGCCTTAGTTACATGTTCTGCAGTGTACCATGCATTTTTATGATGAGCAGAAGTAATTAATTCTTGTAGCTCTGTGTTATCCGCATGGAATAAGTTCGCAAGTTTTGCAAAACCTTCTAATCGTTGTTTCTTTGTCAAAATGTGAAAATTAATAAACATGTATACACAAATTTGTTTTATATTTGTGTTGTCAACATACAATCAGCAAACCAAATTACTATATTTTAAACGTGTAAAATGATTTGATTGTATAAATGACATTACAAAAATAGTTTTTTATCATAATTTTGAGGTTATAAATGGCGATTAAAATTACAGACGAGTGTATTAACTGTGGTGCTTGCGAACCGGAGTGCCCAAATAATGCAATATATGACGCTGGAGTGAGTTGGAAATTCTCAGATGGAACGGCATTAGATGGAGTAATCGATTTTGGAGATGGGGTGACGTTAGATGCTAGCGATTCTCAAGCTGCAGTGTCAGATGAAGTATATTACATTGTTTCAGACAAATGTACAGAGTGTGTTGGTTTTCATGATGAGCCACAATGTGCAGCAGTATGTCCAGTAGACTGTTGTGTCGACGATGAAGAAGTTCGTGAATCACAGGAAGAGTTATTAGCGAAAAAAGCTTGGCTACATGCTGAATAAAAGTGTCGCTTTTAAAATAATATTTCGGAAAAGGTAGAATATTCAAATGTTCTACCTTTTTTTATGACCATATCTTTGCATTTAGTTTGAGTATATGATCATAGAGCTATATTAATATTTGTGAAAGCCTAGTATTTTTTTATTTTTGTACTTTACCTTTATAATAGTTTGCCGATGTATAAATCAAAAATGGGGCTAATTACCCTTGTTTCGGTAACGATTGCAGCAATTATTGCGATATGTTACGAATTTAGTTGGGTCAATTTTTCTCCATCATTTTTAATGGCAGTAAGATGGATTGTTGCTACTGTGTTAATAGCGAATGCTTTGGTTCGTAAAAATCTGACTACTTGGATTTTGACTTGTATGATCTTAGGTATTTTTGTGGGTTTGGATTTTCCTAATATTGCTATTTCTTTACAACCTTTGAGTAAGGGCTTTATCAAGCTGGTTAAGACAATTGTAGGTCCAATTTTATTTGCTACTTTAGTATATGGTATAGCTGGTCATTCTGATTTGAAACAAGTCGGTCGGATGGCATGGAAATCTATGTTATATTTTTTCTGTGCAACAACTTGTGCTATCTTTATTGGACTTGGTGCTATCAATTTAACAAAAGCAGGTGTTGGAGTAGATGTGGCACATATGCCACATGAAGAATTGCCGAAAACACAGATCAGCAATGATGCTGATATTTTAGCTTCATTGCCCGAGCATGTTCACCCTGTATACAAGTTTACTGCCTTTTTCAGAGATCTTTTTCCGGAGAATATTGTCAAAGCAGTGTATGATAATCAGGTACTTCAGATCGTTGTATTCTCAGTTTTATTTGGAATTGGTCTAGCGATGGTTGACGAAAAGAAAAGAAAACCTTTAGTCGATTTTACTGAAAGTTTGTCTGAGACCATGTTTAAGTTTACGAATTTGATCATGTATTTTGCCCCTGTTGGGGTTGGTGCCGCTATGGCCTTTACAGTTGGTCATCTTGGCGTGGATATTCTGAAAAATCTATTTATGCTCTTAGCAACGCTATATTTGGCATTAATTGGTTTTATGTGTTTCGTTTTATTGCCAGTTGCATTATATTTAAAAATTCCGATATTACGATTTATCAATGCTATAAAAGAACCTGTCTCCATCGCTTTTGCAACGACAAGTTCTGATGCTGCTTTGCCAAAGGCTATGTCGGCCATGGAAAAATTTGGTGTGCCACGTAAGATCGTATCTTTTGTTATACCGACAGGATATAGTTTTAATTTGGATGGAACCTCATTGTATTTATCATTGGCGGCTATATTTGTGGCTCAGGCGGCTGGAATACATTTAACATTTGGAGAGCAATTGATGATTGCTTTTACGTTGATGATCACTTCCAAAGGAGTTGCTGCTGTACCTCGTGCTTCATTGATTATTTTAATAGCTACAGCAGATCAGTTTGGTTTACCAACATTTGTGATTGCCGCAATTTTGGGAATAGATGAATTGATGGATATGGCGAGAACTTCTGTAAATGTGATTGGTAACTGTCTTGCAACAGTTGTTGTAGCCAAGTGGGAAGGAGAATTTGACGAGGAAGCTCCATATCGAGATGATCATGAACAACCGGAATTAGAAAGTTAATAAAAAAATAGGTTTTATCATAAAAAGGGTCTTACAAGATGATGTAAGACCCTTTTTTATGACAAAAGATCACCATCTACATAATACCATATTCCTTCGGTTTGTTTAAAACGGGATATCTCATGATGAATCTGTAGATTCAGTTGAGCATCTAAATAGTGCGCTTCAAACTCTACTGTATTCGTGTTTGTCCTCAAGATCTGCAGTTGCAACCATTTCGACTCCTCTGCCCATTTTCGGATTTCTTTTTTATTTTGAAAACCACGTGTCGCCACATAAAAGCTTTTGTATAAAAAATCAATATTTTGAACAACGAAAGCGCTGTACCTAGCACGCATTAATTGTTCGGCAGTTTTTGCTTCCTTTTGGTCAATATGGACTTTCTTGCAGCAGTTCTCATAAGGAAGGGACTGGCCACAATAGCAAGTGGTATGTTGTGTTGTCAATAGAAGTTGATTTAAATGTTTAACAAAAGTAAATAATGATTCGTTCTTTTTGTTTTTATGTAAATAAATTTTAATCTGATAAATTACTATATATCTGTATAGTCGTATACAATGTTATGTAAAATTTATTTTTAATAAACTGATGGTGAGGCTGTTTTTGTATTTTTAACAAATATTAACATCTTTTCGTTAATCTTCTTTTGAGTCCTAGAGTCCTACTTATAAATAATTTGAAAAACATAAAATAATGGGAGGAGCAGGTATGAAAAAATTAGTTTACTTAACGGTATTAGTTGGCGGTTTGTTTTTTGTAAAGCCTGCTGCAGCACAAGTTAATGTCAGTATTAACATCGGCAATCAACCTTCTTGGGGACCGGTAGGATATGATTATGTTCGTTATTATTACATTCCGGAAATTAATGTCTACTACGATGTGATCAACCGAAGATATACGCATTATCATGGACGAAGATGGGTCACCAGCAGAAGTTTGCCTGCAAGATACCGCAACTTCAATTTTTATAACACGTATAAAGTAGTGGTCAATGATAGAGACCCCTGGAGACATCACGATCGTTATAGAAGAGACTACGGACATTATGCAAATCGTAGAAATCAGGTCAGCATAAGAGATTATAGAGGCGGGCATGACCGTCCTCGTCATCATGCCGGATATGATAATCATCGTGTTGAACGCCGCAATGATCATCGAGGAAATCGACCAGATCATCGAAAATCGGAAAAAAGAAATGATAAAAGGAACTATGATCGCCGCTCGGATAGGGGTGAGGGGCATGGAAGAAGATAAAGGTTAATTTTTTGGTGTGTTTATTAAAAAAAGAGGAAATGGAAGTTTCCTCTTTTTTTGTTAATCGAATGAGTTAAATAGGATATGCTGTTTCACTTTTGGTTTCAGATAAGACGAAATAGGTTTGTACTGTATTGACATGGGGAAGGACCGCGAGTCTATACCTTAAAAATTCATGATAAGCTTGCATATCTTTAGTGGCTATTCGAAGCATAAAGTCATAAGATCCCGCCATTTGATAGCATTCCATGACTTCTGGAAATTTTGCTACTTCTTTTTCAAATTCATTCAAAACTTCTGCGGTGTGTGCTTTTAGGAATACTTGAGAGAATGATATCAAGCCCATATTAACTTTTTGCCGGTCAAGAATCGCAACTGTTTTTTTGATATAACCCTGCTGTTTTAATTTTTTGACCCGTTCATAAATTGCAGCAATGGATTTATGTAAGCGAAATGCGAGCTCTTTATTACTTAAGGTTGCGTCATGCTGTAATATTCTTAATAATTTGATATCTGTATCATCCAGCTGCATATGTGTTTTTTATTGATATTAGTAAAATGAGCATATGTATTTTGTTTTTTTTATTAAATATATCAAATTTTCAATAAAATTTATTGATTTTAATAGTGTGTGTTGAATATTATTTTGTTTTAAGCCAATTTTGGTAATTATATAGAAGATGTATGTATCATCTCTATATGATTTAAATAATATAGATCATGGTTAACGATTTGATGTTTAGTAAGTGTTTATCTCAAGAGCTTGATAGTAAATTTAAACATTTATGGTGTTTAGTTGGCAATACGCCAATGTTGGAGTTGCAATACACGTATAAAGGTAGGGCGGGAAAGATTTACGTGAAATGTGAAAACTATAATTTAACAGGAAGTATAAAGGATCGTATGGCATTATATATTATGTATAAAGCGTACATGAATTGTCAAATTCAGCCTGAAGATGTCATTATTGAAGCTACTAGTGGTAATACAGGTATTTCTTTTTCAGCAATTGGTAAAGCTTTAGGACATCAAGTGAAAATCATAATGCCTAATTGGTTGAGCAAAGAACGGATTGACATCATCAAAAGTATGGGGGCAGATATACAATTGGTCAGTAAAGAAGAAGGTGGTTTTTTGGGCAGTATCCAGTTGAGTGAGGAATTGGCTAAAAAAGGTGGTGTATTCTTACCTAGACAATTTGAAAATCAATTTAATGCCGAAGCACATGAATTGACGACAGGTCGAGAGATTGGTATTCAGTTGGCCTCAAAAGGTTTATTGGCTGATGCCTTTGTAGCTGGTGTAGGCACCGGTGGGACCGTGATGGGGGTGGGACGGCATCTACGTAGCCTAAATCCTCATGTCAAAATCCATCCATTGGAGCCTGCTGAGAGTCCTACTATGTCCACTGGACATAAAGTCGGGTCGCACCGTATTCAAGGTATCTCTGATGAATTTATTCCAGCTATTGTGAAATTGGATGAGTTGGATGAGATTATTGCAGCCTCAGACGGTGATTCTATTATTATGGCTCAAAAACTTGCTCAAGAATTGGGCTTAGCAGTAGGAATTTCTTCTGGAGCAAATGTCATAGGGGCAATTAAATTGAAACAAAAGTTAGGGGATGATGCCGTGGTGGTGACCTTATTGTGTGATGATAATAAAAAATATTTAAGTACAGATTTAGTTAAAGAACAACCGATTCGTGATGGTTACGTATCTACAGATCTTAATTTTACAGGATTTCAACCCATTAGTCGATTAGAGAAATCTCTTTTTAGAACAGAAATGGTCTAAAGTTTTGTTCTTAATTGATCTGTATTCAGAGTTGATTTTATATTATAAAATGATCTGATGCAATTGTATATATGCTATTGCATCAGATTTTAACCAATTACAATTTGTCGCTCGACATTATTATTTAGTTATTTATGAAAAGTTTAATCGTAAAATTATTGCTTCTAATAGCCTTTTATCCGGTTTTAGCTCAAGCTCAGCAAGCTGATACTTTATTAAAAATGGATGAACTGGAATTTGTAGACGGAGGTGTTCCTGAAGTAGAGGCGGAAACTGTAGTCGCTGATTCAGCACCGTATGTTCAGAAAACTGAAGCTGTTGTCATCAATAATGAGGCTAAAGTTGGTGACTCTCTTTTTGGGATATTTTTAGCTGGATTTATTGGCGGTTTTGCAGCATTACTCATGCCATGTATATTTCCGATGTTACCACTAACGGTAAGCTTTTTTACGAAAGGAAATCAAAATCGTTCAAAGTCTTTTATTCGGGCTTTATTTTATGGAGTTTCTATCATTGTGATATATGTGATCCTTGGGTTAGCGGTTACGATCATCTTCGGTTCTGATGCGCTTAATGCTTTATCTACGAATGGTATCTTTAATTTCTTTTTCTTCTTGATGCTTATTGCTTTTGGTGCATCTTTCTTAGGAGCGTTTGAAATCAGTCTTCCGAGTTCTTGGGTAAACAAGATGGATGCTAAATCGGATGAAGGAGGATGGGTAGGTATATTTTTTATGGCTGCCACATTAGCTTTAGTATCATTTTCATGTACAGGACCTATTATTGGCACTTTATTAGTGCAAGCTGCGACTAGCGGTGCATTATTAGGACCTGCCGTAGGGATGTTTGGCTTTTCGTTAGCTTTAGCTATCCCATTTGCATTATTTGCCTTATTTCCAAGTGCGATGAAAGCGATGCCAAAATCTGGAGGTTGGTTGAATAGTGTGAAAGTTGTATTGGGATTTTTAGAATTAGCTTTTGCTCTTAAATTTCTTTCTAATGTTGATTTAGCATACCATTGGAATTGGTTTGATCGTGAAATTTTCTTGTCCTTGTGGATTGTTATATTTGGTCTAATGGGTCTTTATTTACTTGGGAAGATTAAATTTGCGCATGATAGTAGTTTACCTTATTTATCTGTTTTGCGCACTTTTTTTGCGATCATCGTTTTGTCATTTACAGTCTATATGATTCCGGGCTTGTGGGGAGCTCCGTTGAAGTCAATATCTGCTTTTTTACCGCCACAAAGTACACAGGACTTTGATTTGAATCAATCTTCAAATAGTACATCGACACTTCCAAATGATCTATCTAACCGTAAGTATGCAGATCTATTTCATGCACCTCTTGGTCTTAATGTGTTCTTTGATTACGAAGAGGGGATGGAATATGCCAAAGCTCAAAAGAAAATGGTGATGCTTGATTTTACTGGGCATGCCTGTGTTAATTGTCGGAAAATGGAAGCTAATGTTTGGACAGATTCGCATGTTCGTTCTTTTTTAACGAGTAATGTCGTTATTATACAACTTTATGTGGATGATCGTACAGAATTGGCTATCGAAGACCAACAAAAAACAAGTGCTGGTAAGTTATTAAAAACAATAGGAAGTAAATGGAGTTACCTGCAATCTAGTCAGTTTGAATCGAACTCACAACCTTTTTATGTATTAATGAACTCAACTAATCGTCAGGTTTTGGTGAAGCCTAAAGGAGCTGATTATGATCCTATTACTTATTTAGCTTATTTAAATGAGGGTTTGGAGGTCTTTGTGAAATCAAATTAGCTTTGAATAACTAATCTGATAAAAAATGTTTTTATTCTTGACGAAAAAAGGTTTCATAAAATTGGATTACTGATAAATTTAATCTTACTTTTACATCGTTAAAACCACTACGTTTTAAATATTGTTTTGAGTGGTTTATGTGTAGGGTTAACAGTGAATTATAACATGAAGAAAGCATTCAATCTGGGGTTGTTCCTTGGATTATTATCAGTGACATCTTTTGCATTACAATCATGCAATGAAGGTGGAAATAAAAAAACAGGTTCAGTTCCTATCGGTACTGTTGATAGCACAAACGCAATAGATGATATAGATACGGATACGGTTGTTAAACAAATTAAAAAAGATTCAATTGCCGTTAAGGATAAAAAGAGTATTCTACATCATGAAGTAGATACGGCTAAATTATTGACGGATTCTGTGTCTCCGCGTTATATTTATCTGACTTTTGACGATGGGCCTTTGAATGGTAGTCAATTTATTGATTCGATAGCAACAGCAAAAAATATAAAAATCAATGTATTTCTTATTGGAAAGCATGATCGTATGAGTAAAGGCTTGCATAAATATTATGAACGTTATATGAATAATCCTTTAGTGGATTGCTATAACCATAGTTTTAATCATGCGAACAATAAGTTTACTTATTTCTATAGTAATGCTGAGTCTGCTTATGAGGATTTTGATAAAAATGAGAAGGATTTAAATTTAAAACATAAAATCGTAAGATTGCCTGGTCGTAATATTTGGTATTTTGCTGATCGTAAACGTATTGATATGCAAAGTGGATCGAGCACTGCAGATTTATTATACCAAAATGGTTACCGATCGATGGGTTGGGATTGTGAGTGGAAGAAGGGTAAACCATCGGGTATGCCAGTGGAGTCTGTGAGTTTTATCTATCGTCAAATTAATAATAGATTGCGTAATGGTACGTCATTTTCTAAAAATAATGTTGTTTTATTAATGCATGACGATATGTTTCAAACTAGGAAAGCACAAAAAATGTTAAGTGATTTGATCGATAGTTTGAAATTGCATCCAAATTATGAATTTGCACATATGCGTGACTATCCGAAACAGAAATAAACAATAAAGGCTACACGATCATTGTAGCCTTTATTGTTTTAATTTTGCTTTCTTAAATATTTAGTTAAGATCACGATCGTCTGACCATCAATCTTTCCTTCAATTTGTTCTGTATTATCGAAAACAAGTCGGATATTTTTAACAACAGTACCCAGTGTTGCACGGATTGAAGATCCCTTTACATCTAATGTCTTGGTGAGCACTACGGAATCTCCGTCAAACAATTGTTGTCCGATACTATCCAGGTGAAATTCTACATAGCCATCATTTTCATGATCTCCTGTTTGTTTAGCCCATTCCAAGGTATGATCATCTAGATATAAAATATCTAATGCATCTGAAGCCCAACCTTCATTTTTTAATCGATTCAACATACGCCATGCAGCTACTTGGACAGCAGGTACTTCTGACCACATATTATCGGGTAGGAATTTCCAATATTCGGCATCTAATTGTGTCGTTTTATTGAATTGATCGGCACATTTTTGACATACAACGATGGTGTTTTCGGCATTGGCTTGTAAATCGGGTGGTAATGTGTATAGGACTAAATCTTCAGTTGCTTGACTCAATTCACATTTATTGCCCGCTCTTTCGAAAAGTTGATTTTCTAATTTCATCTAAATTTTGGATAAGTTGCAAATGATAAGTTGCAAACATACTGAATATTTATAATTCTATATCTAAAAATACCAGATATAACAACTCTAAAAATAAAGGATTGATAATTTGGAATATAATTTGCGATGCTGTAAACGATATAATTTGTATCTTATTTAATATTAACTGAAATTAAACTAAAATTGTGTAAACATGAAATGGCAAGGTGGTAGAAAGAGTGACAACTTTGAGGATAGAAGGGGAATGTCCGGTGGTCAAAAACTGACTTTAGGTGGCGTAGGTGGAATAATTGTATTGATTATTGGATTTCTGATGGGGGGAGATCCAGCGCAGTTATTACAACAGGCGCAAAATATGACTGGTACAGAGCAGACTGGACAGCCAAGAGAAATTAGTGAAGAGGAAGCAAAATTAACTGATTTTTCAAGAACTGTTTTAGCGAGTACGGAGACTGTTTGGACGGCACTTTTTAAAGAGCAGTTGGGTAAAAATTATGAAGCAACCAGTTTGGTGGTTTATGATGGAGGTACGGAAACTGATGGATGTGGTGTAGGAAAAGCATCTTACGGACCATTTTATTGCCCGGGAGATCATAAGATCTATTTAGATTTAACTTTCAATCAAGAATTGAAAACAAAATTTGGTGCTAAAGGTGAGTTTGCTTTGGCCTATGTTATCGCACATGAAGTTGGTCATCATATTCAACAACTAGTTGGTTTGCTACCACAGACGAATAATATGCGCGGTAAATTGAGTGAAGTTGAAAATAATAAAATCTCGGTTATGACGGAATTACAAGCCGATTTTTACGCTGGAGTATGGGCGCATCATGTTAATAAACTGTCTGACATAAAGATTGACTACAATGATATCTTGGATGGTATGGCTGCTGCAGAAGCTGTAGGGGATGATAAATTACAGACTCAAGCTCAAGGTTATGCTGTGCCCGATTCTTTCACACATGGAACCTCAGCACAGCGACGTGCCTGGTTTAAAAAAGGATACGATTCTGGTGATATGACAACTGGAAATACTTTCGAAGATCCAAGTTTGAAATAATGATATAAAAAAGACCAGAAAGTTAAAATCTGGTCTTTTTTGATATTTTGGCTAACTTTTAAAATCAGGTTTTTTTATTATTTTCTTTCTGCATATCTTAAGCATACATCTAATTGCGACGATCTGCATGCATAAATTATTGTACAAGTAAATTACAACCGCGTATATCGCTTTGATCAAACCTACCTAATACTTCAAAAGATCCATCATCGTAAATTTTTCCGAGGTCTTGGGTTGCGATAAATGAACATGAATATCGATTTGCTAGGTCAATAACATTGATCGCTCCTGTTTTTTTGTTTGTCGCAAGTGTTAGTGGATCATTTGTTTCTCGAATTAAAATTTTCATCCAATTGGGATGCTTAAATATGCCATTGCCGTAAGAATATCCTTGAGACAGTAATTCTGTCATTCCATATTCAGAATGTATGCCAGAAACCTGAAAGCTTTTACAAAGTAAATCATGAATTTCTTCCCGAACCATTTCTTTACGTTTGCCTTTCATGCCCCCCGTCTCCATGATGATTAATTCTGGAAAAGATAATTCATATTTTTCTATGAAATCTAGTAAGGCAAATGTCACTCCGAAAAGTAATGTCTTCGTCCCTTTTGTTTTTAATTGTAACAGTGTTTGGTATAGTTCTTCGTGATTATACAAAAAATAGTTACTTTCTGGCTGTTGACTATGCTCCATTAAATCATTAATCATATAAATTAGTGAAGATCCAGTACGTTCTAAATAGGAGGGAAGTAGAGCTAATATGGCTATATTTTCAATTTTGCCATAAAATTGTTCAAAAGCAGTTCTGAAACTTTGCTCATAAACTTTTTTTTCAGCAACAAGATGCTTACTGGTAGTCATTCCTGTGGTTCCTGAACTTGTAAATATGATCTCAGGTTGTAGATCATGGGCAATAATTTCCTGAGTTTTAAAAAGCTCGATTGGCAGAAATGGTATTTTAGTGTAATGATCGATCGTATTTATTTTTATATTGAGGTACTGCACATATTTTTTGTAAATACTGACATGTTCCATTTGAAAATGAAAAGTGTCTAAGCAGATTTTATTAAATTCTGTTTGATTTTGAATAGTAAATACCCGATCCCAGTTCATACGCTATAAATTTCAGTACAAACTTAGATAAATTTGTTTTATTTACAATCCTAAATGCATGACAGGTCACTCATGTACCCATTCATTTTTTTGCTTTTGACTAATGTTTGTGCCAATATGAATAATTTCTAGGCTGTTAATATCTGTATTGGATAGTGGCAATGAGGCTATCAATAAAAATTTAGCGCATAAAAAAGGTTCTTGTTAATGTTCAAGAACCTTTTTTTAATATTTTATGTGTATCTGATTACAACATACCGCCATCTACAGGCAATACTTGTCCTGTAACGTATGCCGATAAATCTGATGCAAGAAATAAACATGCATTTGCAACATCTTCTGCTTCTCCAGCACGTTTCAATGGTATACCTGCTTCCCAGCCTGCTACTACTTTCGGATCTAATACTTCTGTCATTTCAGTACGAATAAAACCTGGAGCTACGACATTGGATCTGATATTACGTGAACCTAATTCTTTAGCAACTGATTTTGAAAAGCCAATAATTCCAGCTTTAGAAGCAGCATAATTTGCTTGGCCTGCATTTCCTTGAACGCCTACTACGGAACTCATGTTAATAAAAGAACCCTTACGGTTTTTCATCATGACCTTGGATGCTGCTTTAGTGATATTGAATACGGATTTTAAGTTTACATTGATTACATCGTCCCAATTTTCTTCTGTCATACGCATTAACAAGCCATCTTTTGTAATTCCTGCATTGTTTACAACCACATCAATAGTGCCGAAATCAGCAACGATGTCACTGATTAATTTTTCAGCTTCATCAAATTTTGATGCATCTGAACGGTAACCTTTTACAGTCGTTCCGAAAGCCTGAAGTTCTTGCTCCAAAGCTTGACCTTTTTCCACAGATGATAAATATGTGAATGCCACTTTTGCACCATGTTGTGCAAATACTTCAGCAATTTTTCTTCCTATTCCTTTTGAGGCTCCAGTGATTAGAGCAGTTTTTCCTTCAAGTAATTTCATTCTTTTGTATTATATGTACTATAATGTACTTGCAAAAATGTTAAAACTATACTACAATCGCAACCTTAATATCAATTTAATTTTGGATTCTCGAAAAGCATAATTGAAAAATAAGTTTTAAAAATAGCGACCACTTTAAAGAGTCGGGTTAAATCAAAATAAGGAAAACGTTCAGGTTAGGGAATTCTTAATAATAGTATGGTATTTTTGAATAAGTGGTTTTAAAAAGTACAGTTTTTTGACAAAAGGATTGCGTTAATATAAAAATCTATATTAAATTTGCATCAATCACGAAGACATGAGTAAAAAAACAAAAAATACCAAAGAGGTAGACGTCGTTTTAATTGGCGCAGGTATCATGAGCGCAACTCTAGGCACACTTATTAATGAGTTGAGTCCGGATATTAAAATAGAGATTTTAGAGCGCTTGGATGTTGTTGCAGCGGAGAGTTCAGATGCATGGAATAATGCAGGAACTGGTCACTCTGCATTATGTGAATTGAATTATACCCCACAACAAGCGGATGGTTCGGTAACAATTGATAAAGCAATCAGTATTGCTGAACAATTTGAAGTATCTAAACAATTTTGGACTTACTTGGTCGACCAAGGAGTTATCAAAAAACCGGAAGACTTTATTCGTTCTGTCCCGCATATGAGTGCTGTTTTTGGCGAAAAAGATATTGATTTTCTTCATAAGAGATTCGATGCTTTGTCTAAGAATAACTTGTTTAAGGGCATGGAATATACAGAAGATAAGGCCGTCTTAAATGAATGGATTCCATTAATGATGAAAGGTCGTCCTGCAGATGATAAAATCGCTGCGACGAAAATGATATTAGGTACGGATGTAAATTTTGGCGCGTTAACACGTGATTTAGTTGAGCATTTGGATTCTAAAGAAAATATTACCTTACATCTTACCCAAGAAGTACGTGATATTGATAGAAATGAAAATGGTACATGGGAATTAGAAGTCAAGGATTTAAAGACTGGGGAAAAAAGATCAATCAACGCTAAGTTTGTTTTTATAGGTGCTGGTGGACACTCTTTATTATTATTAGAGAAATCTGGTATTCCTGAATCTAAAGGTTATGGAGGATTTCCTGTTGGAGGTCAGTGGTTACGTTGTGTCAATGATGATGTGATCAAAGAGCATCATGCGAAAGTATATGGTAAAGCATCTATAGGTGCACCTCCAATGTCTGTTCCACATCTTGATACGCGTTATATAGATGGTAAGCAAGCTTTATTGTTTGGACCATACGCTGGTTTTTCCACTAAATTTTTAAAACAAGGTTCTTATTTTGACTTACCGGCTTCTATCAAGTTATCAAATATTAAACCGATGTTATCTGTAGGACGTGATAATATGGACTTAACAAAATATTTAATTTCAGAGGTGATGAAGAGTCCCAAAGATAAATTAGATGCTTTGAAACAGTTTATGCCTACAGCGCAATTAGAGGATTGGAAAATTGAAGTTGCTGGCCAGCGTGTACAAGTGATCAAAAAAGATGCTAAGCATGGTGGTGTTCTAGAATTTGGTACTGAAGTTGTATCTTCTGCAGATGGTTCTATTGCAGCGTTATTAGGCGCTTCACCAGGTGCATCTACTTCTGTCGCTATTATGATCAAACTTCTGAAAAGATGTTTTCCGGAACGTGCAAAAGCAGATGAATATCGCAAAAAGTTACGTGAAATGATCCCATCACATGGACAATCATTGAATGATGATGCTGAGCTTTGTGAAGCCACTAGAAAGCGGACACATACTGCATTAAAATTAGAGAATTTTAAAGATTAATTTCTTTTTACCATACTTATGGGGTGCTTGAAGTATTATTTACTGTTACAGGCTGAGATTATACCCAATAACAACAATTGCTCATCACAGTGAGCAATTGTTGTTATATACCTGATCCGGGTAATGCTGGCGTAGGGATATTTAATTTCACAAATCGTGCATTTATAGCGACTCCCTAAGTGTGTATTATTTTATCTTACACACATTTTAAATGCAGTTAAATCAAATTTTAAACGATTTTTTTCAGCAGGTTAAAGCTACATCCCTCGCAGAATGGCTAGCAGTAGGCTTTGGTATATTGCAGGTTTGGTTTGCAAAGTCTAATAAACCTATTAATTACCTTTTTGGTATTTCTGGTATTGTGATATCCATTTACGTTTTATATTTCGCAAAACTATACGGTGAAATTGCCTTGAACATGTATTACTTATTAATGAGTATTTATGGTTGGATTTATTGGCAACAAAATAGTAATCATCAACATATCATATCGACTGCATCACGTAAGGATTGGATTATTGTGTTATTGATATGTATTATAGGATTTACCGTATTCTATTTCGGATTGTTACATGCTACAGATTCAGATGTTCCGCTATGGGATGCCTTGGTATCTTGTACTGCATGGGCAGGCATGTGGTTGCTGGCAAAGCGGAAAATAGAAAATTGGATATTATTAAATATTAGTAATCTCATGGCGATCCCTTTGCTTTATCATAAAGATTTACTACTATTCGCAGCACTGACTGTATTTTTATTTGTGATGGCTTTCTTTGGTTATTTTAACTGGAAGAGAATTCTTAAACATGAACTAACATATGATACTTACTCAAGATCAAATTAATCTGATAAAAGACCAACAACAAGAGGCAATTTCTTTAAAAAGGATGACTGCAGAGCAGTTAGATTTAGCATTTAGTGAAAAGTGGTTTAAAATTTGGGTTCCGAAATCTCTTGGGGGACTGGGATTAACTCTTTTAGATGGAGTGAAATTTTTAGAAGAATTGGCTTATCATGATGGTGGTTTGGCATGGACAATAACTTTATGCTCCGGAGCTAATTTATTTGTCGGTTTTATCGATCCGCAAATCGGTAACGAGATTTTTAAGAATCCTCAAGTCTGTCTTGGTGGAAGTGGTCGTGCATCGGGATACGCAGAGCGTGAGCAAGGAGGTTATAGAATTAAGGGTCATTGGAAATATGCTACTGGAGCTCCGCATCTGACTCATTTTACAGCAAACTGTGTCATCACTGAAAATGGTATACCCGTATTGGATGAAAGTGGTCATCAGCTTGTATATTCTTTCTTTTTCGATCGGAATGATGTTTTAATTCATTATGATTGGGATACGTTTGGTTTAGAGTGTACAGCAAGCCACAGCTTTTCTGTAGAAAATATTTTTGTAAAGGACTCACGGAGTTTTTTGATTAATGAATCAAAAAGTACTTGGCCTGAACTTTTGTACCAGTATCCCTTTATTCCGTTTGCAGAACTAACATTGGTAAGTAATTTTATCGGTATGTTTAGACGCTTTATTGATCTGGTCGAAAGGTATTTTATTATAAAATCTCAGGATGAAGTCTGGTTAAAGGATAAAGGGAAACTTCATTTTAAACGATTGGATAAGATACGAGATGATTTTAATAAACGGAGAGATTTAATTTATCAATTGGCAGAGCAATCGTGGAAAAATCGGGAACAAGACATGGATAACGCCATTATATATAACAGGATTGCAATTGAAAGTCGCGCCTTTGTATCTATTTTCAAAGATCATGTGATTCATTTATTTCCACTTTGTGGCATAGAAGCTGCACAGCGGGAGAAGGAAATGAACATCGTATTTAGAAATATTTTTACCGCTTCGCAACACAGTTTATTACAGGAATAATATCGAAGCGATAAGGTTTATCGCTTCGATATTAATTATTGATTCTCAAGCGCTTTTTTTAAATTTATCAGACGATGGTAAGAAGGACATTTTTCTAATTCTTTATTCCAACGTTCCAAAGCAGCTATATTAGCTTGTAGAAACTTGGGCATATCGAAAATATGCATATCAACTGTTATTTGTATTTCTTCGGGTAATGATACAACATCAAAATATTCTTTTAATTCCTCAATAGTCATATGCCAAAGATAAAATTATAATGTGATAGAAAAAATTTAAGGTTACTCTTTGTTTATGCTAAATCATCTATATTTATAATCTGGCAATAGTTTTAAAACAAGATTTAAAGATTCATGAGAATAGAAAAAAGTAGTATTGAAGATTTGGTTACCCACATGGAATTGTATGAGCAGGCAATTGCCTATCAACATGCATTAGGTAAGGTGAACTGGTTGGGATTTGAAGAGTGTGTGGTACTTAAGGAAATTGAAGCGGGACAGCAGTATAAGATTGTGATAGATAAACAAATTGCTTGTGTTTTTCTACTCGCTGATTCTGATCCGATTATATGGCAAGAAAAAAATGATATACCGGCGATTTATATTCATCGTATTGCTACAAATCCATTTTTTAGAGGTCAAAATTTTGTCGTCAAGATAATTGAATATGTGAAAATAATAGCTAAACAAGAACAAAAAGAATTTATAAGAATGGATACTACTGCAGGTAATAAACGATTAAATCATTATTATAAAGAATGTGGTTTTAATATTGTAGCCACCATTGCGCTTCAGGGAAATACTGATATGCCAGCGCATTATCGAAATAACTCATTTACGCTTTTTGAAATGAAAGTATAATATCTTTTTTTTTAATACTGATTATTTATTGTTTATAAACAATGCTTAATTTCTGCTAAAAGAGATTCTACCTATAAATTCCTTTTACTTTACATGGCTAATTCCTACCAATAGATGCTATTGGAATATAAGCTATCTATAAATCTAAAGGTAGACCTTATCGGGAAAGGTTCTTATTTATTTCTTTGGGTATAATTTTTTAAATGCATTATATACGGCTTGGTGAACAATTGTTGCATGCAATTCTAGTGGTAAATAGTCAAAACATAAATTGATGTTATTGATTTGTTTCAATATCTGAGAAAACTTTATTGATTCCTCATACATTTTAATGTCTTCATCTTTATTGGGAATTCCTAAATAGACGTTTAATGGATTTTTGATATTAGCATTTAATGGATTTTTAGATTCATGTAATAATTTTTGTTCTCCCCACCATAGACTCGGTGCTATAATGATGTATTTACTAAATAAATCAGGCTTCTCCACTAGAATTTCAGATGCTAAAAGACCTGCTAATGATTCTCCAATAACTGTTCGATCTTTATTTGCATGGTATTTATTTTCCATATAAGGCTGTAATTCACTTTCAAGAAATGCGATGTATGCTGCTGATTTTCCATATTGGGGAAAACTTTCTTTCTTAAAACCTTCTTTTTCTAGGAATTCCAGATTGGCTACTGCAAATGTGAAATCTCTCTTTCTATCGGTATTTTCGATACCAACGACGATTGATTTTGGAAATTGCGCGATCCAAGGTTGTGTATAATAACGCACGATCCCCACCAGATGAATAAAATCTTCTTTTATACCCCCATCTAAAATATAAATGATCGGGTATTTGATTGTATCTGTGCTATTATAATCTTCTGGAAAATATATATTTATAGTTCTATTCTCCTTAAGTATTGTTGAATATATCTGATCTGTTTGCCCAAGAGCAATGATGCTCTGAGCATGTAAATTACTCGTTGAGAAAATAATTGCAATGAATAGTTGTATGTATTTTGTCATTATATTTTTTGTTACAGAACAGACTAGCGATATCGTGCTATTAAAGATAAGCCTAAATATGCAAAATCGATTATGAAAACTAGGCGTTTGGAAAAATATGTATTTAAGAGGAAAAGCCATGATATATAATGATTAAACACTATAAGCATTTGATTGTTATATATATAAGTAATAGAATAGATCTATGGACAGCAATAAAAATAGTTTGGATGCGCGTATTGCACGATACAATAAGCATTATGGATTCTTAGAAAATCCTCAAAAATTTAGTTTAGTATGTAATCCACATCGATTGATTGTTAGAAATTTTGCGCTTCGAAATAATCGACGTGATCTATATGAAGAATATATTCGAAATTTTTATCCTGAAAAAGCAATTAAAGAATTGGGAGAATTTGATTCTTGTCTTATGTATTTAAAATTTTTGACTAAGGAAGAGGCTAGAAATTGGTTTATTTCTAATGATACGAAAGTGGTGGAATCTGACATTCAAGTGAGTGAAAGTGATGCCATATTGCGAATGCTGTTTGTAGAGAATGAACAGGATCGTAAAGATTTACTCCATTCTGATCAATCCATTGTTTTAAATCGAGTTACCCCGGAATCTATTCTAAAAAGTCGCGATCATTTTTGGATTGATACCCGAATATGTTAATGGCTAAAAATTGAATACTTGCATATATTGATTTATGGCTTTTAAAGGCTGTATGATGGGGTGATTTTGCAGGTGCCATTGTGTGTTATTATAATTTCCGACTTCTTGGTGTTTTTAACTATTGAAAAAAATCAATTAAACTTGTTCAAATGGCATATCAATTCGTTATATAAATGTCACCCTTTCCGCTACAGAAATTCCAGGAACTTCTATAATATCGTAACCATAATTGGTATAGTTGCTTCGCATGATGGTAAAGGTATAAATTGCTTCTTCCCAACAGTAAAGCTTATAATAGATGAAACCAACTGTTTTTTGGACCCATTAGGATCCAGGGAAAAATCCAAATTATTACATATTCTTTTGATAAGAAGAATATTTTTATATTTTTGCATAACTAGTTATGTAATTGGTTATGCAGATGGACAATCTAAAAATATTTTATGAATTTTTTTAATAAAACTGGAAAAATGGCGTTGGGCAGTAGACTCCGATTATTGACTAATAAGGTGACGGAAGATGCTGCGCAGATATATGAACTTTACCATATCGAGTTTCTTCCGAAGTGGTTTCCCGTATTCTTTATCTTGGCAGAAGAAGGGGAAAAAACAATTACTGACATTGCAAATGAAATTGGACATTCGCAACCTTCTGTAACCAAAATTATAAGAGAAATGGCTCAGGCTGGACTTGTTGAAGATAATTTATCATCAAGTGATAAACGTCGAAATGTTGTGGGCTTAACTGATAAGGGGAAAAATCTCAGTGAAACAGTAAAAATTTCATGTAGCGATGTGGATGCAGCCATCGAGACGGTTATAGATGAAGCTACATATAATCTTTGGGAGGCAATTGAAGAATGGGAATTCCTTTTAGAGCAAAAATCATTGTTAAAAAGAGTAAAAGAACAAAAAAAGATACGAGAAAGTAAAGCAGCACAGATTGTTTCTTATCAATCTGAACACCAATTAGCCTTTAGATCTCTTAATGAAGAGTGGATTTCTACTTATTTTGAAATGGAAGAGGCTGATTATCGAGCGCTGGATAATCCTCAAGAATACATTTTAGATCAAGGTGGGGCTATTTTAGTAGCGCTTTATAATCATGAACCATTAGGTGTTTGTGCTCTTATTAAAATGAATGACGGAGATTATGATTTTGAAATGGCTAAAATGGCTGTATCTCCAAAAGCTCAAGGAAAAAATTTAGGATTTTTGCTTGGTCAAGCGGTCGTAAATAAAGCTAAAGAATTGGGTGCAGCAAGTATATACTTAGAGAGTAATACCATTTTAAAACCTGCTATCAATTTATATCATAAGCTCGGATTCCGAAAAATCGCGGGGCGAGCGACTCCTTATAAAAGATGTAATATTCAGATGGTTTTACAATTGAGTCAGTAAGTATATATTTTCTGTTTCCCTGTTTTTTAGCCTATTTGTTGCTATCGTAACCTTTTTAACAATCGATATGAAGCAAATTTTATAGATAGTACGTTTAGATAAAGGATAACAACCATTATTTCATTATCGTGCAGCTAGGATATTTAAATAATCTCAATGCCTAACTCTTTGTAAACTTTTAATGCATTATGGTTTGGATCTGCTTCAGTAATAATGCTATCAAGAGCAGTGGCTGGTCCAATATAAAATGCCTCAACGGTACTGGTTTTTTCTAGGGTTGATAAAGCAACTGTTTTAACAGCTTGTGTAATCATCAATTTTTTTATTTGTGCATCCTCGTAATCCTTAGCGGTAATACCCATAGTGTGGTGAATACTACAAACACCTAAGAAACAGACATCAGCGCGAACATTCTTTATCGTATTCAATGCGTCTATACCTATAGCTGTGAAAGATACTTTATATAATCTTCCCCCTGCAAATATAACTTCCACATTTGGATGGTCTTCTAGAACATTGACTACGGGAAAACTATTTGTTACTACTGTTATTCTTAAATTTTTTGGAAGACTTGCTGCTAACGCCACAACTGAAGTTCCTCCATCAAAAAATACGACATGTCCATCTTTTAAAAAATTTAATGCTTTTAAAGCAATAGCTCGTTTTTGACCTAAGTCATACTTTTCCCGATCTCTATAATGATGTGGAATAGGAGAGTTGGCCAATGCGCCACCTCTTACAGCCTTTAAGAGCCCTTGAGAGTCTAATGTTTTAATATCCCTACGGACAGTGTCTTCAGAAACTTTTAGCAGATCACTGAGATGCTCTAGTCGTACTTTATTTTCTTTTGAAAGCTGTTCTAATATGAGTTGTAGGCGCTCCTCTTTTACCATAATCTTTACTTATATATGCAAATATATACAATTATATTTGGCATAATGTTGTATAATATTGCATAATTTAGTATTTTTATTGCAAAAAATAGTAAATATGAAAAAATCAATCGCTATAGATATGGATGGTGTCATTGCTGACATTGAGCCACATCTTATTGAATGGTATAAAAAAGAAACTGGTGTAGCATTAAACCAAGATATGATCAAAGAGTTGGGAGAGGAGGAAGCATTTTCTCATAAAGAAGCGCTACACAAAATCTTAAACACAGAATCATTTTTTAGGACTGCTCCGGTTATGGACGGTGCTATAGAGACGGTCAAATCGCTAATGAAAGAGTATGAAATATTTATTGTTTCTGCTGCTATGGAATTTCCATTATCCTTGTTTGAAAAGAGAGCTTGGTTGCAAGAGCATTTTCCTTTTATAAGCTGGAAAAATATTATTTTCTGTGGAGATAAAAGTATTATAGATACGGATTTTATGATTGATGATTATTGCAAGAATCTTGATTTTTGTAAAGGAAAACCGTTAATGTTTACGGCTTATCATAATATTGCTATCGATCATCATGAACGCATTAATCATTGGAATGAAGTTCCTTCATTACTTGAGAATCACATTGCTAAAACTGAAAAAGTGCGATAAAAGCACTTTTTTAAATAATGCGTTCATATTTAGTTGTCTACTTCTGTATGCTGGATGTATATTTATACTGTTTTTTACAGTTTGTAGAATGTAAATAGAAAACCGATAAGAACTATCATTTCTTTGACCATGATGGATCAGATTCCCATAATTAAATCGTACTTAGATTTAATGTTAATGAATCACTGTTACACTGTAAATCTATTTACATCATTAAAATGGTTACAGCTTCTATTTCAAAATCTAAATTTTGCCAACGTTTATTCTTCAAATGAAAGACTTACTTTATTGAAACCTAAACCCTTTAGCAGCGGTGTAAAAACGTTCAACGCATTTGCTCGGGTTTGTTGCAATATATCTGATTTTTTTACCTCGGTTGCAATCTCCTTTTCCGCATTTTTATAGGCTTCATCTACAAGGTCAGCTTCTCGAAAGAATGCCATTTTGGTATCGTAAACTCGGGAAGATTTATGATCTATCTTGATGTAGCAAATTTCAGGTAAAGGTAGACGCATAGAAACAGAGTCTCCAAAAACTTCAATATCTTCTTGTTTGACTTTTGTTAAATCGATACATCCAACGGCATCTGCTTTTATGATAAGTAGTACACTTGCGTCGGGTAAGAATGTTGTAATATTTTTATGTTCAACAACATCGCTAAATCTATATTTGACCAATTCAAGCTTGCCCATTGCTTCTATTCGCTCGATCAAAAGTTGATGTGTTGTAACTTTTGTAGTTTTGTTTTCAAACTTAGACCATAGCAACCATCCGAAGACCGCAATAATAGCTAATAAGAATATTACTTTTAAAAATCTTGCCATAACTTAATACAATCAATTTATAGACCAACAATTACTATATATATGTAAAATTTTTATTTCATTACGATTTTATGTGATGTATCATGTCTTAACGTATAGGTATATAATAAGCTACATTGGTTATTTGATGTGTGCATATTGTGCATAGAAAAGGTATAGAAGGCCTGTTTGTTTAGTGGATCTAGTATCATCCTATAGTTCGTGTTGTATGATCCTAGGCTAGTCCTTGTGTGGTGCAAGTGTGGTCATATAGTCCTTGTTGCATGATCCTAGGGTTGTACTTGGGTAGGGGAGTGTGCTCATATAATTGATCGTGTATGATCCTAGATTAACCTATTGTTATTCTTTATAATAGGGTAGCTACATGGTTGAGGATTTTTGTTTATGTATTTTTTGTACTTGTTTTCAGTAATCCGGTTCTATAAAGATTCAGTGCTTCTTGCATGATGTGATTGATCGTAACTAAATCGAAGTCTGCGTTGGGATCAACATGAAAAACTTTCATTTTAGAACGATTTCCCGATTCAAGAGCTGGAATATCTAAATGTCTGCCTTCTACCATCATGATATAGGGAATATCTTTTTTTGAATCTATTGACAGATAACAAAATATTCTATTTTTATAGCAGAAACAGGGCATGCCCCATTTCTGCGTTTCTGTTATAAGCGGATCCAGTCTGAGAATAATTTCTTTTAATGCTAGTAAACAACTTTTTATTGGTTCTTTTTTACTGTGATAGTAATTCTCAACTGTTTCAAACATAATGAATAGTTATATATATTATTCGCAAATTTCTTTTAATCTTGATAAGGCTTTGGGCCAAGTTTCATCAAAGTAAGATAGGTACTCTTCTGTGGTATCTACTTTAACAGTTACATTTGTTATTCCATTATGTTCTTTAAAATGATAGTTCTCTGTACCACCTGCCCAGCTTTCGACTGCAGGTCCCTCTGTGATTTCTATATCTCCATCCAATATTCCGTAATGATAAATGGAAACAAATTCATTAGGGATATTTTCTAAAATTTTAGCTACCATACCTTCACGTTTACCATCTTTATTTTGTCCAATAAAGTAAATTTTATCACCTTTATTCCATCCTCCTTCATAATCTGATGTAGGGTTGAATTCGGAAGTCCATAATTTATAGGTTTCTTTATCTAGCATTTTGTGAAATACTACAGAAGCTGGTGCGTGAATGTCGATTTGATATGTTTGGTTTTTCATGATTTATTTTTTTGGAAAATTTGGATCTGCTAATACTTCTTCAATCTGTTTGGTGTGTCTAGCACAGTGAGCGGCGATAAAAAGTAGGTTTTGATAACCATCAACTACGCCTGTTGGGTACTCACTGATGTGATTACGAAGGTCATCTATATGTGCATTTTTGATGTATAATAAAACAGGCTCTCTAGCCGTTAGAAAGTCTTTTATTGCTACTTGGCTATTTTTATATTTTCCTGTGGGTTGCAGTTCTTTTGGCGCCTGAAATTTTTGACTTCGATCAGTCATCATGTTTATGAGACCTTGATCAGTTGATTTGACTTCATTTTTCCGGTTAGGCTGTGGCGCTTTTCCCAGTTCTTTTTTTGCCATTTCAAATAACAGACTTTCTGAGCGTATGATATGCTCTAGACATTGACCTATTGACCATTTTCCTTCTCCAGGACTAAATTGTAGTTGTGCTTCACTTAATCCTGATATGTCATCTTTTAATGATTTCGTTGTGTATTGAAAATATTGGATTAATGAATCAATATTTCCTTGCTGATTTAAAATGACAGAAGGGGCGTTTTGTTCATTTATTCGCGATACGTTATTTATTACAGCAATTTTATCAGCAGCTTTGGCCATGATACAGGGAAGAGTTATACTGACACCTAGTGCAAGCATAAATTTTATTAGTATTTTCATTTTTTTTAATTGGTGAAGTGTGCAAATTCCATTGTTATCTATTATATTTTTTTAGATCCTGACGGTAAACCGTTCATAATTGTTTCTATTTCAAATAATTAGTTTTAACAATTATAGCTTTATTTTGTTTAGCACTGCTTGCCATAAGACAAGAAATAAAAACACGCGTATTGAATAGTAAAAGTGAAGATTTAAATCAGAGAAAAGATTAAAATAATACTGCTCCATTTTAAATATAAAGAAGTATGTGCTGAATTTTGTTTAAGGATGACTCTGTATTGTATGATCTTCTAATTATATGTATTATTGTAGCTAGGATAATCCTTATTTTTTATTTGATGAGAATAGGTGCAATCTTAATCTTTGATGAGCGCGCATCCATATTTCACAGGTAAGTCTACACATCTGATGTGGATTCAATTGATTTTTTATACAAAATTATCTGAATTCTACGATCACTCTTATGAGAATAGATTTCAAGGTCATCTTTTCTTGACATGTAGATTATTAAAATTGATATAATGATCTGGAAAGCTGAATGAAAAAGTAAGCCATGAGAGGGAAATAGATTAGAGTAATTCTGAAATTAATAACGTAGATCGATAATTTAAATGCTAAAAAAGATTGTTACATTCCTATTTAAATGGCGCAATAATAATTTATTAAAATAAATGAAAATAAAAAGCTTAGTTACTTTGAAAGATTTTAGAATTGTCAAATCATGGTTAAAGAGTATATACAAAACCATTAAGTTTGGTCGTATTTGTACAGAGTCTCTACCAAAACGACAAACAGTACTTAATTTAAATAAAACTATAAATTGGCGTAGTCTCGGTCATAGTTTTATTTTTCTCTTTCTTTCGCATGCGACATTGGCGCAAAAAAAACCAGTAGAATATGTTAATCCATTTATTGGAACAACTAACTATGGTACGACTAATCCGGGTGCACAGGTTCCGCAGGGGTTGATGAATGTATCGCCTTTTAATGTCATGGGGTCATCTTTGAACAAATTTAATAAGGATGCACAATGGTGGTCTACTCCCTATGAATATAATAATAAGTTTTTTACGGGATTTTCACATGTTAACCTGAGCGGTGTAGGATGTCCAGATATGGGGAGTCTTTTGCTGATGCCAGCAACAGGCCGTCTTGATGTCGATTATCGGAATTATGGAAGTACTTACAAAAATGAAAGTGCCACACCGGGTTACTATACTAATTTTTTAGAAAAATATGGTGTGAAAACTGAAGCTACAGCGACACTACGAACAGGAATTTCCAGATTTACCTTTCCGAAGGGTAAAAGCCATATTTTACTTAATTTAGGTGAAGGATTAACGAATGAAACGGGAGCTACGATGCGATTTGTTAACGATCGAGAGATTGAAGGTTCAAAGTTATTGGGATCATTTTGTTATGTTAATAATCAAGCTGTATATCCGATTTATTTTGTCTTAAGGTTGAGTAAGAAACCTTCGGAAAAGGGCTACTGGAAATTTCAGAAGCAAGGAGAAGTTTGGGAAAACGATTGGAATAAGGATGCTGGAAAGTATAAAGTTTTTACAGCATATCATAACGAAATGTCCGGGGATGATATTGGTGCTTATTTAAGCTTTGAAACTTCTGAAAACGAGCAGGTTGAGGTTCAGGTGGGAGTCTCCTTCGTAAGTGTTGAAAATGCAAGACAAAATTTAGATCAAGAACAACCCAAAGGCGGATTTGATCAAATCAAATTAGCCGCTTCTAAGAGATGGAATGAAGATTTGTCGAAAATCGAAGTCGAAGGTGGTACTGAAGATCAGAAAACAGTCTTCTATACAGCATTGTACCATGCGCTAATACATCCAAATATTCTTCAGGATGTTAATGGACAATATCCCGCTATGGAGACCCGTCAAACATTAAAAACGTCAGGAAATCGTTATACTGTATTTTCTCTATGGGATACTTACCGCAATGTCCAGCCGTTAATGAGTCTATTGTTTCCTGACCGACAAACAGAGATGATCCGTTCTATGATCGATATTTATAAAGAAAGCGGATGGATGCCTAAATGGGAGCTGTATGGTCGCGAATCTTATACCATGGATGGAGATCCCGCAATTCCCGTTATCGTTGATGCATGGATGAAAGGTATTCGAGATTATGATCATGAAGCTGCATATGAGGCGTTTTATAAATCAGCAACAACTATAGATAGTACCAATAAAATTCGTCCTGACAATGCTGATTATGTACAATACGGTTACGTACCACTACGTGCCAAATTTGATAACTCAGTGTCTCATTCAATTGAGTATTTCCTTGCAGACTGGAACCTTTCACAGTTCGCGGCTTCACTAGGAAAGAAAGAAGATGCCAAAATGTTTGCTGAGCGGGCAAAAGGTTATAAGCACTACTATTCAAAAGAGTATGGAACTTTTAGACCTATACTTCCTGATGGTAAATTTCTAACCCCTTTTGATCCTTTGCAAGGTGCTAATTTCGAACCAAATCCTGGTTTCCATGAAGGAAATGCTTGGAATTATACTTTTGCCATTCCACATGATATTGCTGGATTAGTGAAATTAATGGGTGGTAAGCGTAATTTTGTGGAAAAACTTCAAGCTACTTTTGATAAAGGATATTTTGACGTAACTAATGAACCTGATATGCTTTATCCGCATATCTTTTCGGAAATCGAGGGGGAGGAGTGGCGTACTCAAAAATTAGTAACGGAGATTTTAGAAACTCATTTTAAGAATGCTCCAGGAGGAATACCTGGTAATGACGATACAGGCACAATGTCTACTTGGGCATCTATGAATATGATGGGAATATATCCGTTATGTCCAGGGAGGCCGGAGTATACGGTTGTAACTCCGGTATTCGATAAGGTGACGATACATTTAGATGCAAAATATCATCACGGTAAAGATAAGTTGATTATCAGAAGGGACCGTAAAGGTGATGCAGGGTTTATTAACGGTATTTCAATTGATGGGAAAAAAGTAAAGGGCTTTAAAATATCTCACCATGATCTTGTTAATAGTAATGAAATTGTAATTACTACTGGAAATCGTTGATATATGTTTTTAACAGTGAATTATTTGAAAAAAATAGCCTTAGGGCTATTTTTTTTGATCTGAGTATTCCAACTTAGTTCGATAATCTTTATTCTTTCTATATGAATAGTTTGATTTAATATATCGCTAACCCGTTGTGCATTATGATATAGGGCTATAAATAAGATAAATAAGTTGTTCATTACTCTGATAATCAGTAAACTATTTTTTCATGCGAGCCGGAGCATTCTCATGCTTATTTCATCCATTTCATCAGTTTTGTTAAGGGCAATGAGTTTCAGCCAGAATATTTTTGTTACACAAACGGAGGTTTCTCTCTTTAATTTTTAGGTGCAGCAAACGAAGATCAGATGATTACCAAATTAAACCTTTTAACATTATTTGTTCAGTGTTTGTTCAGTGCTTGCTCAGTGATCACTCAGTGTAGACTGTATCAATATTGACTGATTACTGTATAAAAATTGATTAAAAAGTGCTATTAATTAAAATTTGGTATTAGGTTGTTTCCGTTTTAATGTTTATCTTAATTATCTATAAACTAATCAGGTAATTATGGCAATCATCAAAAATGGCGTTAATGGGACTGTTTCCGGGAAAGCAGGTTCTGTTGTGTTTGTCTTAACGAAAACAGGAAATTATGTGCGTTCTCTCCCTCGCGTTAAAAAACGGGAACCTACACCTGAGCTACTGCTCAGTAGAACAAGCTTCAAAATTGTGAGGTCGCATATTAGTATGTTAAATCCCATTATCAATATTGGTTATAAGGCATACAGCTATCCTAAGCGGGCATATGATGTGGCGATGTCTTATAATTTGAACGAAGCACTTATTCAGAAAGAAGACGATTTTGTAGTTGACTGGCAGAAATTTATGATTGCCAAAGGAAGCCCGAATCCCATCACTTCCTACACGATGGATTTCGATCAAGAAAATCAAGTGATTCGCGTTACTTGGGAATATGATGTCTATCTGGAGAAGAAGTTTAACACCAGGTCTTACGATTCCTTCTTAATCCTGTATAATGCAGAAGATAATGGGGTTGAATATCCACTTTTGATGAACGACTCGAAAGACAGCTTAATATCTGGCAAACAAAATGTTAAAATCCCGAAACATAAAAAGGAAGTGACGTATGAAGCGTTTATCTTTTTTGTAGAGAGCTATGGTGGTGGTAATACAGACAGTATGCACTTAGGTAAGATTAAGGTTTGAGTGCTATCATGTGTCATTATTCCAGGGTGAATGTAAACTGGAGGTACGACCTTTGAAACAGATTTAATAAATTAAAGAAACCCGTTGTGCATTATGATTTAGGACTATAAATAAGTTGTTCATTACTCTGATAATCAGTAAATTGTTTTTACGACAAAACGATTTAGAATGAATAACCTACTAGCAAATTACGAAAGAATATTGGGAGTTTTAAGAGCAATATCAATAATTTAAAAATTAGCACTATTTAAAATGTACAACGGGTTATCTCTAATCATATTTCATTACGATAATCTAGACCTAAGTCTTGTTGTGGAGCTCATGCTATTTTTATGATTTTTTCAAGGGAATTGTCATTTTAAATTCAATTGTAATAAAATTTGTTACAATATAAAAAATATTCCTAACTTTGTTGACGATATGAATAATACAAGATTTTCAACAGCTATACATATATTAACATTGCTGGCTGATAGTGGAGAAAATTGGGTGAACTCGGATTGGATTGCAGGTAGTATTAACACGAATGCTGCGATGGTGCGGAAAGAACTAAGTGCATTGCAAGATGCAGGTTTTGTCATAGGACGTAAGGGCAAAGAGGGAGGTTCTCGGTTAAATAAGCCGAGTAGCCAAATTTCATTGGCAGATATCTATGTGGCAGTGAAGAATACTGAAGTGCTAGGTAAAAAGAATTTGAATACGAATCCGCAATGTCCAGTCGGTAAACAGATTAATAAGGAGTTGGATCAGCTCTATTCTGATACCGATCAATTGGTGATTAATTCGTTAAAAGGGCTGACATTGGAAAATTTCGCGAAGAAATTTCGTTAGTTTTTTTTGCTTTTAAATGTAACAAAATTTATTACAATATAGAATTTATGAAAATAGGAATAACAGGTGCAACTGGACATCTAGGACGTCTGGTAGTGGAAAAATTAAAAGAAAGAACTGCAAGCAGCAATTTAGTTGCATTAGTGCGTGACACTCAAAAAGCTCGTGACTTAGGTATCGAAGCACGCTTATTTGATTATAATAAACCGGATACTTTGGTTGAGTCATTGAAAGGAATTAATCATTTATTATTGATATCAGGAAATGAAATTGGACAGCGTCAGGCGCAACATGAAAACGTTATCAAGGCTGCAAAAGAGGCGGGAGTAGAATGGATTGTATATACGAGCCTTTTACATGCTGATACATCTTCATTGGTATTGGCAAATGAACATCTATTAACGGAGGAAATTCTAAAATCATCGGGTGTGCCTTTTACTATTTTGCGTAATGGTTGGTATACTGAAAATTATACCGCTTCTGTTCCTACAGCACTACAAAATGGTGCATTATTTGGTAGTGCAGGAGAGGGGAAAATAGCATCTGCAGCGAGAGCTGATTATGCTGAAGCGGCAGCAGTTGTTTTAACCAGTGCAGATCAACAAAATAAGATATACGAGCTAGCAGGTGACTATGCTTACACCTTAGCTGAGTTGGCTGAAGAGATTTCAAATCAAACAGGTAAAGTTATTCCATATAAAAATTTAAGTGAGTCAGATTATGCGAAAGCTTTAATAGAAGCAGGTTTACCTGAAGGATTAGCAACTGCTATCGCAAGTTTTGATAAAGGAGCTGCAAATGGTGATTTGTATGATGATGAAAAACAGTTATCTACTTTGATCGGTCGTCCAACAACTTCGCTGACTACTGCTGTCGAAGCAGCTTTAGCGGGATAAAATTTAGCGTAGTTCTAAAAAAAAGGAGTATCAGAAATGATACTCCTTTTTTTAGAACTATGTCCCGTCCTGAAATAAGTTGACATCTAACTCAGCTTATTATGAAAAAAGAACTAAAGAACAATTTACGACGGAGTCAGCGAGATTATAGCCTAGCTTTTAAATTATCTGTTGTCAGTCAAGTC
>Ga0256410_1000205_pt1 | contig 71740 bp, 68 predicted proteins | sample PhyWR1_FD_185983 | JGI IMG/M metagenome (GOLD analysis project Ga0256410, IMG submission 185983) | Leaf surface microbial communities from wheat plants in UC Gill Tract Community Farm, Albany, California, United States - DLSL W.R1 | ecosystem: Host-associated > Plants > Phyllosphere >... | reverse complement strand
CGCGCGCCAAAGCCCGTAAGCAGCAGACAGAACCAGCTGTAACCGAAACACCCGCTGAGGCTATCGATCCCCGTAAAGCCGCAGTAGAAGCGGCGATTGCGCGCGCCAAAGCCCGTAAGCAACAAGCGGAAACCGCTGTAGAAAATACCCCAGAAGTGGTTGACCCGCGTAAAGCGGCAGTTGCTGCTGCTATTGCCCGCGCTCAGGCACGCAAAGCCGTGCAGATGTCTTCAGAGGAATAAATGGTTTTTAAAATCGCAAGCTCACCCTTTACCCATAATCAGCGTAATACTTCCCGTATTATGATGCTGGTTTGCCTTGCTACAGTGCCGGGTATTATTACCCAGTGGTACTGGTTTGGCTCCGGGACTCTGATTCAGGTTTTTCTGGGTATCGCTGCGGCACTGTTGGCTGAAGCCCTGGTATTGCAACTGCGTAAGAAGTCACCGCGTGCCTATCTGAATGATAACTCCGCGCTGTTAACCGGGCTGTTACTCGGTATCAGCATTCCACCGATTGCCCCCTGGTGGATGGTTATCCTCGGGACCGTCTTTGCCATCATTATTGCAAAACAGCTCTATGGTGGATTAGGACATAACCCTTTTAACCCGGCGATGATAGGTTATGTGGTACTGCTGATTGCCTTCCCGGTACAAATGACCACTTGGCTACCGCCCAATACGCTTGCGGCGATAACGCCAGGTCCCCTGGATAGCTTGAATCTTGTCCTCCATGGCATCACCAGCAGTGGACAGACACTTCAAGAGTATCGGCTGGGTATTGATGGTATTAGCCAGGCCACACCACTGGATACCTTTAAAACCGGTCTGCATTCTGGCCAGTCGGCGGAGTCTTTACTCGAGTTACCGCTGTTTTCTGGCACCCTCGCGGGAATTGGCTGGCAGTGGGTTAATCTGGCCTATCTGGCTGGCGGGATTTTTTTACTGGCCCGCGGCACTATCCGCTGGCATATGCCGGTGGCATTCCTGGCCACTCTGCTACTGTGCTCCAGTCTCGGCTGGCTGATTGCTCCGGATAAATGCCTGCCACCGCTGACAATGCTGTTTTCGGGTGCCACGATGCTTGGGGCGTTTTTCATCCTCACTGATCCGGTCACCGCGTCAACCACCGACCGCGGACGCTTAATTTTTGGTGCCCTGGTGGGGCTGCTGGTGTGGTTAATTCGTACCTGGGGTGGCTATCCCGATGGTGTCGCCTTTGCCGTACTATTAGGTAATATTACGGTGCCGCTGATTGACTATTACACCCGTCCGCGTCCATATGGTCATCGTTAGGAAGAAACTATGTTAAAGACTATGCGAAAACATGGTGTCACCCTGGCTATCTTTGCGGCCTTGCTGACCGGAGTCACGGCACTGGTAAATGAACTGACTAAACCGACTATTGATAAACAGGCGGCCCTGCAACAGCAGCAGTTATTTGATCAGGTGATGAGTCAGGATCTCTACGATAACGATATTCAGCGTAGTTGCCTGGTGGTTAAAGACTCGCCACTCGGCAAAGGTGAACGTAAGATTTATGTCGCACGTAAAGGCCAGACGCCTGTCGGTGTCGTGATGGAAGCGACTGCGCCTGATGGCTATTCTGGTGCGATCCATATCCTGGTCGGTGCTGATTTTAAAGGGACTATCCTTGGAACCCGAGTCACTGAACACCATGAAACCCCTGGACTGGGTGATAAAATAGAGCTGCGTCTCAGTGACTGGATAACGCATTTTGCCTATAAGCATATTGAGGGTAGTCAGGACTCAGCCTGGGCAGTACAAAAAGATGGCGGTCAATTTACCCAGTTTACCGGTGCCACTATCACGCCACGCGCGGTAGTCAATGCGGTAAAACGTGCGGGTTTATTTGCCGAAACCCTACCCTCAGAGCTTGATAAGCTAAGTGCATGCGGAGAACAGCAATGAGTGAAGCAAAACGAATTCTGGTAGAAGGCGTCTGGAAAAATAACTCCGCGCTGGTACAACTTTTGGGCCTTTGCCCCCTGCTGGCAGTAACTTCAACGGCAACCAATGCGCTTGGTCTTGGACTGGCGACAATGCTGGTATTAACCCTGACCAACGCCTCAGTCTCTGCTTTGCGTCACTGGATCCCGGCGGAAATTCGCATTCCTATCTATGTGATGATCATCGCCTCCGTGGTCAGTGTGGTGCAGATGCTGATTAACGCCTATGCCTTTGGCTTATATATGTCACTGGGGATCTTTATTCCCCTGATTGTCACCAACTGTATTGTTATCGGCCGGGCGGAAGCCTATGCCGCTAAAGCGAGCATTCCACTAGCCGCCATTGACGGTTTTGCCACTGGTTTGGGGGCAACCTGTGTGATGTTTGTTTTAGGAGCGGCGCGTGAGATTATCGGCAACGGTACGCTGTTTGATGGTGCCGATGCGCTACTCGGCGAATGGGCTAAAGCGCTGCGGATTGAAATTTTCCATACTGATACCCCTTTCCTGCTGGCGATGCTGCCGCCGGGTGCCTTTATCGGCTTAGGCTTGATGCTGGCCGGTAAGTATCTGATAGATGAGAAGATGAAAGCACGCAAGGCGAAAGCAGCCGCGGTGATTATCGAAGGTAACGTGGAAAAAGCCTGATGAATAGTGCAAAGCGCCTGCTTATTCTGCAACGTTTGCAGGAAAATAATCCTCATCCCACCACCGAGCTGCAGTTTAACAGTGTGTTTGAACTGCTGATTGCTGTTCTACTCTCGGCTCAGGCGACAGATGTTAGCGTCAATAAAGCGACCGCTAAGCTTTATCCCGTCGCCAATACGCCTGCGGCAATGCTGGCGTTGGGTGTTGAGGGGGTGAAAGAGTACATCAGAACGATTGGTCTGTTTAATAGCAAAGCAGAAAATATCATCAAGACCTGTCGTATCTTACTGGAACAGCATCAGGGTGAAGTGCCGGAAAATCGCGAAGCGCTCGAGGCGCTCCCGGGCGTTGGGCGTAAAACAGCGAATGTGGTTCTGAATACCGCATTTGGCTGGCCAACCATTGCGGTAGATACGCATATTTTTCGTGTCTGTAATCGCACACAGTTTGCGCCAGGTAAAAACGTCGAGCAGGTCGAAGAAAAATTACTCAAAGTCGTTCCGGCAAAATATAAAATTGACTGTCACCACTGGCTTATTCTGCATGGTCGTTATACCTGTATTGCCCGTAAACCGCGCTGTGGTTCCTGTCTGATTGAAGACTTATGCGAGTTTAAGGAAAAAACCAGTATTTGATCTCCGAAGTTGGCCAGGGATTATCTTTGGCTTTCCCTTATTTCCCCGCTGCTCGCAAATATCATAGCTATACTTTAAATAATTCGAGTTGCTTGTTAGGCGCAAAGAGAAGGCCATCGATGAGCGCAGATAAACTCTGTGAACCGACAGGCTCAGCGAAAGCCCCCCTGCGCAACTTGAAGTCAGACGGGTATATCATGATATTTAACGCGATTAATGGTCAAAAGCGGATTTTTTTGGGTTCCTTATGAGAAAAAAATCTGTTTGCCCGTTATCACAATCACATTGTTATCATATCGTTAGTAAATAATTAAATTAATGATCTTCCCCATGATCACCTTGTATCTTTATGGGTATTCTCGCCGAATAAATAGCTGGCTAACGTTTATTCAGGCAGTTCATGCCACCAGCATGATCAAATAAGTCAGAACATGACACTGTTGACAGTTAATCAGACAATGCCGGCAGATGAATATCAGTAAATTAACTCAAGTTACAAAATTTAACACGGCTTTCTATTTTTATAGCCAGTTAATTATCCCGGCTTAATTATATGTAACAGAGTATTGCGGCGCCCTTGTTGAAGCGACAAGGATCAGGAACATTAACTACCATTTTTCATTTTTTGATAATAAAAACCGAATGCCTGTCAGGGCATCAAATAATAAACCGTATTGATTCGGGATGTATAAAGGGGTCTATGTGTCAACAGCAAACAAAGAACCAAATGAAAGTGTAAGTCTGAATGTTTTTAAACAACCACGCGCGTTCTATCTGATTTTCTCCATCGAACTGTGGGAGCGTTTTGGCTACTACGGTCTGCAAGTCATTCTTACCGTTTACCTGGTAAAAATGCTGGGCATGACGGAGGAACAATCCGTTACCTTGTTTGCCACCTTCAGTGCGTTAATGTTTGGCATGATGTCCATTGGTGGATGGCTCGGTGACAAGATCCTCGGTACTAAACGGGTGATTATGCTGGGCGCGATAGTGCTGGCCTTTGGCTACCTGGCTGTCGCTATGTCCGGACAAGATGAAGAATTATTGTATCTCGGCCTGGCAACGGTTGCCGTAGGTAATGGTTTATTTAAAGCCAACCCCTCTTCATTACTTTCCACTTGTTACGAGAAAAACGATCCCCGCCTTGATGGTGCATTTACCATGTACTATATGGCGATTAACATTGGTTCGTTCTTCTCGACGCTTGCTACACCTTGGCTGGCAGCCAAATATGGCTTCAGTACTGCGTTTGCGCTGAGTGTAGTGGGAATGCTGATTACCATTGTTAACTTTTTATTCTGTCGTAAGTGGGTTAAAAATCACGGTTCAAAACCTGACTTTGAAGCGCTTAATGCGGGTAAATTACTGGTCACGATTATCGCTGTCGTCGCATTAATTGCTATCGCCACCTGGCTATTACACTACCAGGGCATCGCCCGACTGATGCTGGGTCTGGTGATTCTGGGCGTTATCTTTATTTTCGCTAAAGAGACATTTGCCTTAAAGGGTACCGCTCGTCGCAAAATGATTGTGGCCTTTATTTTAATGCTTCAGGCAGTGATATTTTTTGTGCTCTACAACCAAATGCCAACCTCACTCAACTTCTTTGCTATTCGTAACGTTGAACACAGTATTCTGGGTATTGCTATTGAGCCTGAACAGTTCCAGGGCCTGAATCCATTCTGGATTGTGGTCGGTAGTCCAATTCTGGCAGCTCTCTATAATAAACTAGGCGATAAAATGCCAATGCCGCATAAGTTCGCTATTGGCATGGTATTGTGTTCGCTTGCCTTCCTGGTGTTACCTTTCGGCATCACCTTTGCTAATGCTGCTGGTATTGTCTCCGCAAACTGGCTCATCCTTAGCTACGCCTTGCAGAGCATTGGTGAGCTGATGATCTCTGGTCTGGGTCTGGCAATGGTCGCCCAGTTAGTGCCTCAGCGCTTGATGGGCTTTATTATGGGAAGCTGGTTCCTGACATCCGCCAGTGCTGCGGTGATTGCCGGTAAGGTTGCTGCGTTGATGGCAGTACCGAGCGATGTGACTAACCCGCTACAGTCACTCGATATTTATGGTCGCGTGTTCCTGCAGATTGGTATTGTTACCGGTGTCATCGCCATCGTGATGATCTTCACTGCACCGAAGCTTAATCGTATGATGCAAGAACTTCCAAGCCGTTAAGATAACAGTAGGTTCAGGTCTCTTCAGTCATATGCTTGAAGAGACCTTAATAGTAAAAGCGGGAAACATCTGGTTTCCCGCTTTTACTATTAAGGTCTGATTGATATCTGCTATCAGTTATGTTGTCCTGTTAACATATATTTGTTGTTTCTCTTAGAGCTCTAAAGGAGCGAGTCATGAAACTGTATATCAAGTCTGGTGCCTGTTCTCTTTCACCCCATATTATTCTGCGCGAGTCCGGACTGGATTTTTCGACCGTTAAAGTGGATTTAGCCACTAAACGTACAGAAAATAATGAAGATTATCTGGCTATTAACCCGAAAGGCCAGGTTCCTGCTTTACTGCTCGATGATGGTTCATTGCTGACCGAAGGCGCAGTCATTGTGCAGTTCCTGGCAGATAAAGTACCGGACCGTCAGTTGCTGGCGCCATTGGGAAGCCTGACCCGTTATCACACTCTGGAATGGCTGAACTTTGTTGCCACCGAATTGCACAAAGGGTTTACTCCGCTGTTTAAACCCAATACTCCAGATGAGTATAAAGCGATTGTCCGTGAGCAGCTGGAACAAAAATTTGCCTGGTTGAATGACGAGCTGAATGGTAAGCAGTGGCTGATGGGGCTGCGTTTCACCATTGCAGATGCTTATCTGTTTACTGTCGCGCGCTGGGGCTATGCTCTGGGACTGAATCTAGAGGGTCTGTCTCATCTCGAAGACTTTATGACGCGGATGAAAAATCGCCCTGCGGTTGCTGCTGCTCTGGCTGCGGAAGGTCAGTAGTTTTTGATGCCAAAATAATTCGAGTGGCCTGTAGGCGCAAAGTGAAGACAGTCGATGAGCATAGACAAACTATGTGATTCGGCTGACTGAACGCCAGCAACGACCAGACCACTTGAAGTATGACGGGTGTACCCTAAATAATTCGAGTGGCCTGTAGGCGCAAAGTGAAGACAGTCGATGAGCATAGACAAACTATGTGATTCGGCTGACTGAACGCCAGCAACGACCAGGCCACTTGAAGTATGACGGGTATAGGCCCTCAATAGCTATTGAGGGCCATGTGGTATCAGAGTGCCACGGCAGTGAAGTAATGCTCAGGTTTAACAATACTTTCTTGCGCAGCCACCAGCTGTAACTCATATTCCTGCATATTTTTGGTCATCAGCATGATGTCATAGACGGCCGCCGTCACATGCTCAAGAGCCTGACGCAGGCTGGCCCCTTGCAATATCTTGACCAGCAACAGTCCACTGGTGACATCCCCAACACCCACCGGCTGACGGTCACCAAAGTCCACTAGTGGACGATGGATATGCCATGCTTCGTCTGCAGTGACGAGTAGCATTTCAAAATGCTCAACGCGGAAACCGGCTTTTGCCAGATGCTTAACCAGAACAATTTGTGGCCCGAGCGCAATCAGTTCACGCGCAGCCAGAACCGCCTCTTCAACAGAATCGACACTATGACCACAGAGAATTTCGAGCTCAACCAGATTTGGGGCAATGATATCACTGGCAGGTAAGGTATAACGCGTATGGTATTCCGCAACGCCCGGGGCAACGATACAGCCTTTCTCTGGATGGCCCATGACCGGATCACAAAAATACTTTGCCGCAGGATTGGCAGCTTTAACCTGACGGACAATCTCCAGGATATGTTCGCCCTGTTCCGCTGATCCCAAATAACCACTGAGTACCGCATCGCAGCGTTCAAGCTGACCAATATTTGCAATGCCCTGGACTATTTCACTTAAATGACTGGCCGGCATTACCGTTCCGGTCCACTGACCGTATTGCGTATGGTTTGAAAACTGCACGGTATTTAATGGCCAGACATTTACGCCAGCACGACGCATCGGAAATTCAGCGGCACTGTTTCCCGCATGACCAAAGACAACATGGGACTGGATGGCAAGGATATTCTTCATTTTATACTGTTACTCACCAAAGATGCCTGACAGCGTTCGTCGGGCAAAAAAAGAGCGTAGCATTAAATTCGCTACGCTCAGGCTGTTTACCAGACTTATTTCCAGCAAATCAGGCAGTAGTTCTTTTTGCCGCGACGCAACAAGGTATAACGGTTAAACAGCACATCTGACTCACTGAACGAGTATTCAGGATCGGACTGTTTTTCACCGTTAATCGTGATGGCATTCTGAGCAATTGTTTTACGGGCCTGGCCACGTGATGGCTGAAGTTCAGAGTCCACCAGCGCCTGCTGCAGGTCAACACCGGCATCAAGCTCGACCATCGGCACGCCATCTTGCGCCAGTTGCTCGAAGTCAGCTTCACTCAGTTCACTGAGGTTACCGTTAAACAAGCTGGCAGTGATACGTTTAGCGGCGGTTAAACCTTCTTCACCGTGCACCAGACGCGTTACCTGGTCTGCCAGAACATACTGAGCACGCGGTGCCGCACCACTGTTCTTATCTTCTTCTTCCAGCGCATTAATCTCTTCGAGACTCATGAAGGTGAAGAATTTCAGGAAGCGGTAAACATCGCTATCTGCTGTGTTAATCCAGAACTGATAGAATTTATATGGACTGGTTTTTTTCGGATCAAGCCAGACAGCGCCGCCTTCAGTCTTACCAAATTTAGTGCCATCTGATTTAGTGATAAGCGGAACGGTTAAACCAAAAACTTGCTGCTGATGCATACGACGAGTCAAATCGATACCGGAGGTAATGTTACCCCACTGGTCAGATCCGCCAATCTGTAATACCACATCGTGCCGTTCATTCAGGCAGGCAAAGTCATAACCTTGCAGCAGGTTATAGGAGAACTCAGTAAACGAAATTCCGACATCATCACGATTCAGACGTTGTTTTACCGCTTCTTTATTGATCATCTGGTTAACAGAGAAGTGCTTACCAATATCACGCAGGAAAGTCAGCACGTTCATGTTGCCAAACCAGTCATAGTTATTGGCAGCAACCGCAGAATTTGCACCACAGTCAAAGCTTAAGAATGGTGCAACCTGATGACGGATTTTGTCTACCCACTCTTGCACAGTATCTTCAGTATTAAGCTTACGTTCTGCGGCCTTAAAGCTAGGATCACCGATAAGTCCTGTTGCTCCGCCTACCAGCGCAACCGGCTTATGGCCTGCTTCCTGAAAACGCTTCAGACACAGCAGTGGAACCAGATGGCCCAAATGCAAGCTATCAGCGGTCGGATCGAAGCCGCAATAGAGTGCGATTGACCCTTGCGCCAGTCGCTCTGCTAACGCATCCTCATCCGTAACCTGAGCCACCAGGCCCCGCTCTTGCAATTGTTTTATCAAATTGATGCCTGACATCAAATTCTCCATCTCTATACGACTGCACCTTGGCCGGTACACGGCTTTTCGCCCACTGGCGAAAGTCTTTAATTAGGCGATAAACGCCAGTACGTTCATATTGCAGACAACGATAAGAGCGTCTGCAATACCCATTTTCCGGGCTAATAGAATAAAGCGCTCGCTCGCTGAGTACCAGCGCTTAACAAGAAAATCCTGATATCAAGGCGCAAGGCGGTCGATATTCCAGCCATCCTGGGTGCGCTGGTATAGAAAACGGTCATGTAGACGATGTGCACCACCCTGCCAGAATTCCATTTGATCTATGCTGACCCGGTATCCACCCCAGAAGCTCGGCAGGGGGACTTCACCATTCTGGAATTTCTGTTTGAGTTCAAAAAACTTACTTTCAAGAATACCGCGCGCTGAAATACGACTGGATTGTTTGGAAACCCAGGCGCCTATCTGGCTGTCGCGAGGACGGCTGTGAAAATACTTGAGTACTTCAAAAGTCGATAATTTTTCTGCCGTTCCCTGCACCATCACCTGACGCTCAAGCATATGCCACGGGAAATGAAGACTGACGCGAGGGTTATGTTCAATTTGCTGGGCTTTACGTGAGCCCAGATTGGTATAAAACACCAGTCCCTTCTCATCATAATGTTTAAGCAGAACAATACGCTGAAACGGCTGTCCGGTTTCATCAACGGTTGCGACAACCATCGCAGTCGGATCGGCCAGTCTGGCTTCACAGGCCTGTGCCAGCCAGCGTTCAAAAAGCGGCAAGGGGGTATCAGTGAGGTTCTGGCGCCGTAATCCACCTTGGGTATATTCACGGCGCAGATGGGCAATCTGCTGCAAAGAATCGTTATCTGACATGATGTTATACCGACTATGAGTAAATAAGGCCTATTGTGCTCCCTGTCCCCAAAAATCTCAACGATTTGGATACCCCGAGTCAGGAGGCAATTTCATCGCGATGATTCACTTAAGGCGCTCAGATATCCCGGAAAAACAGTATGGCGGCTTATAACGAACTGTTTGGAGAAATGAGGGTCTCAGGATGCAGAATATTCTACAGATAAATGTAATAACCCTTTAACTCGATATTTTTTTGATTCCTGTTTAGGTATTATTGCTAAAGATCTGTTTATATTTCGCCGTATCTGTGCCGAATTTAATGCGAGTTGCCTGTTAAACACTCAGTACTCGAAGTATGACGAGTATGTAAGCATCGGATCGGTTTTACCGTATAATATATACTCATGGAAGCTCATTTGAGCATTACGTCATGATCTGGAGATAGAAATGATTTCACGTGTCCTGGTAGTTTCACTGGTAGGTCTGACCCTCGCGGGTTGTGTTAACAATAGAACGCTTTCTGGTGATGTGGTAAGTGCAAGTCAAGCGCAACAAGTCCAAAATGTGACATACGGTACTGTCCTGTCAGTTCGTCCGGTACAAATCCAGGGTGGTACCGATGAGAATATCGTTGGTGCTATCGGTGGTGCGGTACTGGGTGGATTCCTGGGTAACACTGTGGGTGGTGGTACTGGCCGTTCACTGGCGACTGCAGCTGGCGCTATTGCTGGTGGTTTAGCTGGTCAGGAAGCTCAGGGTGCCCTGAACCGTTCTAACGGCGTGCAAATGGAAATTCGTGAAGATAGCGGCAGAACAATTGTTGTTACCCAGAAACAAGACGCGACTCGCTTCTCTGTCGGTCAGCGTGTTGCACTGATTGGTAATGGCAACCAAATCTCTGTATCTCCACGTTAGTCTGACTCAAGGCCTTCCTGATATCAGGCAGGCCTTATGCTTTTCCCCACATCATACCCGTCACTGACTGAGCACGGCCTGAAAAACTCTTGCCAGGTTAAGGCATGCTCTTCTCTGAGTACAGGTAACCTGCAAGCGACTGCAGCTTCCATGGGTATAGAAGACTGACTAAGCGTCACCGTCTTGCAGCTTGGTGATGTTTTTTTCCAGCCGCCCTATCAGATTGATCAGTTGGCTTTGTTCTTCCAGACTGATACCTGCCAGAATTTCACAGCGCGTCACGCCGATGACATGTTCCATTTGCTCGATGATATCCCCCGCGCTTTCAGTCAGCGTAATACGTTTAGCACGGCGATCGAAAGCGCAGGTACGGCGAGCAATAAGCCCTTTCTTTTCGAGCTGATCTAAAGTGCGTACCAGAGAAGGCTGTTCAATACCTATCGCTTTTGCCAGCTGTATTTGGGACTGCTCGGGAGGCATTTGATGGATACTATGCAGTGTCACCCAGTGAGTCTGCGTCAATTCCAATGGTTTTAATCGGTGATCGATTAATGCACGCCAGAGACGTACTAAGCGGGATAAGTCCGATCCTAATGGCGATTCCAATTTCACCTCCTTATAATTAGCTCACTAACTTAAATTGCCGATCCTGATGTATTGTGCAGACATTAAATGCTAAAAACAAATCCCTTATTTTGATCAAATTTACTTATCCAATCCCCCTTTTCGCTCTATAGATGAACAGAAATGAAAAGCATCCTTTGCAATCTTAAGGGTTTATCGCTATTGATTTTGCGTTTTAATTCTCAAAAAATTAGACAGATGTTGGCTTTTTTATCGTATATGTCCGGCGACCAATATCCCCACAACCACACAAAAAATAGCGAAAAAAACCTGTCAAATAAGCGAGATTTACGCTTCATATGCCGATAAGAGTCAGTCAGGCAACGCATTTCAGGCCAATCTAACACGTTGTTTATCATTTGCCAAAGAGGGGTCTAATACATATGAGAACAAACACTTAACTAATTGACATAAGCTGTCTGATTTTTTTTCATCTGTCTGCTCACAGGGTGTGAGCAGACATTCGTCAGGAATTAGTCACCAGGGAAGGGATTAAGGAACATCATGGCCCAATGCAGCTTTACGAATACGGAACCACTGTTGACGATTCATTTCTAGCGACAACGCGTGAACGGCTGAACGCACACGTTCGATTTTTCCTGAGCCGATAATAGGCAGCGGTAACGAAGGTAAGCGCATAATCCATGCATAGACAACCTGGTCGATCGTTTCAGCGCCCAGTTCTTCAGCAACGGTTTGTAGCTCATCACGCAATGGCTGATACTGCGAGTCATTAAATAATGCGCCGCCCCCTAAACAAGACCACGCCATCGGGCGAATACGTAGCTGCTGCAGTTGATCCAGCGTTCCATCCAGCAATAAAGGCTGATGAACCGGCGAGATCTCGACCTGATTCGTCGCCAGGGTAAAGGGCAGTCTGGACTGTAACAATGTGAACTGCGCTGGGGTAAAGTTAGAGACGCCAAAATGGAGTACTTTTCCGCTCTGGTGTAACTGAATAAATGCATTCGCAACGTCATCTGCATCCATCAGCGGATCGGGACGATGGATCAGCAATAAATCCAGATGGTCAGTCGCAAGATTGTTCAGCGAATTCTCTGCGCTGCGAATAATGTAATCACAGTCAGTAATATAGTGGCCAATCTTGTTTTCAGCTTTGGCCCTCGTGGCTATGCCACATTTACTGACAATCTGCATTTTACTGCGTAAATGCCCGACCTGCCGTAAAGCGTCACCAAAAGCCGCTTCACACTGATAACCGCCGTAGATATCCGCATGATCGACGGTGGTAATTCCCAGATCTACATGCTCCTCGATGAAACGGGCTAGCTGGCTGGCGTTCATACCCCACTCCATCAAACGCCAGTATCCCATCACCAGACGTGAAAATTCCGGCCCTTGAGGCGCTATTTTAATACGCTGTACCATAAAGTTATCGCCTTATTAAGAAAAAACAGAATCAATATCTATACCCAAAATAATTCGAGTTGCTGGTAGGCGCTGAGTAAATTCTGGTGATGAGCATAGATAAACTCTATGATTCAGCAGGATTATTGAGCGCAACACCCAAGCAACTTGAAGTATGACGGGTATATCCTAAACTATCTGATTAAAACAAGGAGGGCTGTTCAGGTTCTTCACCGGAAGCCGCTTTTGCCGTGCGGAGTTTCCGCAGCAGACGCAGACGACACAGTCGCAGTACCTCTTGTTTTTGAGCATCCGTCAGTGTCTGCCAGTTAAAACGCTCATCACGGCTACGAAAGCAGCCACGACAAAAACCGCGCTCATCCGACTGACAGATGCCACGGCACGGGCTTTGAAGTGGAAAAAACTCAAGCTGCTCTGACACGTATCGACCTCAGCTGCTGTGATACGTTAATTGAAGTCTGATAATCAGCCACTTGCAAGTGCTAAATATCAATAATGTCGGGTTGTCTGATAAACATAAACTTCAATCCAGCAGGATTTCAGAGCGTAATGACGTGGCTTATTGCTTAACAAATCAGGCTATGGGATTTAAAATCATCTCCTCTCCCCCTTGCATTAGACCGACTGGTCTATTATATTGGACCTATGAACAGACACCCTGAACATGATACGCGTGAGCACCTGCTGGCAACTGGCGAGACACTCTGTCTGGCCCTGGGTTTTACTGGCATGGGTTTGAGTGAATTGCTCCGCACCGCTGAAGTCCCTAAAGGCTCTTTTTACCATTATTTTCGCTCCAAAGAAGCCTTTGGCGTGGCGATGCTGGAACGTTACTATCAGCGATATACTCAGCACTTCAGTGAACAGCTGCATGCCCCGCAAGGTCTTCATGCTGAACGCTTACTGGGCTGGTATCAGAACGCGTTGTCTGAATTTCTGGCTTGTGGGCACCTGACCCATTGCCTGGGGCTGAAACTGTCAGCTGAAGTTTGCGATCTTTCGGAAGATATGCGAGCCGCACTGAACAGCGGCGCAACCAGAGTCATAGCGATACTGACTGACTCACTTGAGCAAATCCGTCAGGAGAGCAAGGTCAGTTTTGACGGTGAGACCGCCGTTCTGGCGCAATTACTCTATGTGTTATGGCTCGGCGCTGGCTTACAGGCGAAATTATCCCGCAACCCTGCGCCATTAGAAAATGCTCTGACACATATTAAAAGTATTCTTGTTGTACCTGTCAGCTGACAGGTATTTTATTTATCACGGAACTAGTCGACCGGTCTATTAGAGGCATATATGTCCACTGCAAAAATTTTTACCCCGCTGAAAGTTGGCGAAGTTACTGTAGCTAACCGTATTTTTATGGCACCACTGACTCGTCTGCGTAGCATAGAGCCCGGTGATATTCCGACAGAATTAATGGCCGATTACTATCAGCAACGTGCCAGCTCTGGCCTTATCATCACTGAAGCAACGCAAATTTCTTTCCAGTCCAAAGGCTATGCCGGGGCACCGGGTCTGCATACTGAAGAGCAAATAGCTGTCTGGAAAAAAATTACTGATGCCGTGCACCAGCAGAGCGGACATATTGCTGTCCAGCTGTGGCACACCGGGCGTATTTCTCACTACAGTATTCAACCCGATCAGCAAGCGCCCGTCGCCCCTTCAGCGCTGAGTGCCGAAACCAGAACGTCATTGCGTGATGAAAACGGTCAGGCGATTCGGGTCGATACTTCCCTTCCCCGTGCGCTGGAATTAGCTGAGATCCCGGGTATTGTCGCTGATTTTCGTCATGCGGCAGCCAGCGCGCGTGAAGCCGGTTTTGACCTGCTTGAACTCCATGGTGCGCATGGCTATCTTCTGCATCAATTCCTGTCTGCTTCGGCAAATCAGCGCACCGATGAGTATGGCGGTAGTCGTGAAAATCGCGCCCGTCTGCTGCTGGAAGTGGTTGATGCGGTTAGCGACGAATGGGGCCCATCACGTATTGGTATTCGCCTCTCGCCTGTCGGGAGTTTCCAGAACGTCGATAACGGTGACAATGAAGAAGAGGACGCTCTGTATCTGATTGGTGAGTTGAATAAGCGTGGAATTGCTTATATCCATCTGTCTGAGTCGGACTGGGCGGGCGGCTTACCCTATACGGAAGAATTCCGTCAGAAGGTACGCGAGCAGTTTAAAGGGATCATTATTGGTGCCGGCGCGTATACTTTTGAGAAAGCCGAATCATTAATTGATAAAGGGCTGATCGACGCAGCGGCCTTTGGTCGCGACTACATTGCCAACCCTGACCTGGTTGAACGTTTCCAGCACAGTCACCCACTCAATGAACAGCGTCCCGAGTTCTTCTACGGCGGTGGCGTTGAAGGCTATACTGACTACCCTGCATGGTCTGAATAACAGTCATCCATTGATAGCGGCGTACAATCGCCGCTATACTCAGCATATCTTGTAATGCTCTATTTCATTTTATGAGGACAATATGCGCCTACTCCATACCATGCTACGTGTTGGTGATTTACAACGTTCAATCGACTTTTATACCAAAGTACTGGGTATGAGCTTACTGCGTACCAGTGAGAACACTGAATATAAATACACTCTCGCTTTTGTCGGATACTGCCTGGAAAGCGAAGGTGCGGTTCTCGAACTGACTTATAACTGGGGTGTCGACAGTTATGATTTGGGTAACGCTTATGGTCACATTGCGCTGAGCGTTGATAATGCGGCAGAAGCCTGCGATCGCATCCGTAACAATGGCGGAAATGTGACCCGTGAAGCGGGTCCGGTTAAGGGCGGCACTACCGTCATCGCTTTTGTTGAAGATCCCGACGGCTATAAAATTGAGCTGATCGAAGAAAAAGATGCAGGTAAAGGTTTAGGCCACTGATTTAGATTACTGGACGTATCCTACGTCCAGTACTGCATCCCTCGCTAAAATTTGTCATAATGCGCCTTGTATTTTCCCCCGTCTTAAGAGAATCAAATGTCAGACAACACGCAATTGCATAGCTTGTGCGAACGTTTTCGTGGTTTTTACCCGGTGGTCATTGATGTTGAAACCGCAGGCTTTCATGCCAAAACGGATGCGTTACTGGAAATAGCCGCTATCACGCTGAAGATGGATCAAGATGGTTGGTTGCTACCTGATGAGACGTTGCATTTTCATGTTGAGCCCTTTGAAGGTGCGAATCTGCAACCCGAAGCCCTCGCCTTTAATGGTATTGATCCAAGCAATCCACTGCGCGGCGCTGTCAGTGAATATGAAGCCTTACATGCTATCTTTAAGGCAGTGCGTAAAGGCATGAAAGAGACCGAATGTAGCCGTGCCATTATGGTGGCGCATAACGCAACTTTTGATCACGGTTTTACTATGGCCGCCGCTGAGCGGGCATCATTAAAACGTAACCCGTTTCATCCTTTTGTCACCTTCGATACCGCTGCACTGAGCGGGCTTGCTCTTGGGCAAACTGTTCTGGCCAAGGCCTGTAACGCAGCTGGGTTAAATTTTGACAACTCACAGGCTCACTCTGCCCTTTATGACACCGAGCAAACCGCGCTGTTATTTTGTGAGATAGTCAATCGCTGGAAACGTTTAGGTGGCTGGCCATTAGCCATACCGGAAGCATCAGAATCCGCTAACGACTAAGTCTGGCGCCGTTAATTCGCGCTGTAGGGTGAGAGGAAGGGCTGACCGGTTTTTAAAACCGGTCAGAAACGAACAGACTGAGTTATTCAGTCTGATTCGCTAAATCAAGCATCTGCTTCAGGCGCTGGATATTTCGCTGCGGTTTCTTTAATAAGGCTTTGTAACTCACCGCGTTGATACATTTCAATAATGATATCGCATCCACCTACCAGCTCACCATCAACCCACAGCTGTGGGAACGTCGGCCAGTTAGCATACTTTGGCAACTCGGCACGAATATCCGGATTCTGCAAAATATCAACATAGGCAAAACGCTCGCCACAACCTGAAAGAGCCTGTACCGCTTGGGCGGAAAAACCGCAGCTTGGTAATTTTGGAGAACCTTTCATGTAGAGAAGAATTGGGTTCTCTGCAATCTGGCGTTGAATTTTTTCTAATGTGCTCATTGTTATGCTTCCTCAGACTTTTTATACAACTCTAGCTGCCCATTGTATCCATTAGAGTCCATACCAGAAAACAACATTTTTTATGTGGTTTTAGAGCGCGGTATTATCGCTGATGAATTATTCAGCAAAACCCGATTAATCAGGCCTGTAATCCACCATAACCCCAAGGAGAGCAGCCCTGATTGTTTAAATTTTTAGCGGTAGATAACATTATGCGGTTTTCATCAATTATTGCTATTAACATAAATGGCGTTTATGCATTAGAATTAACGCGTTTCGCTAATACAGAATAATGAATAACGACTTTCGCTAATATCTACCTTCAATCATTCGCATCGCTTGCAGGCGCTGAGTGAAAAAACTGTCAGTACAGATAACGCTGTAACTCGACAAATCTCACTACACTGACACTCGGGCAATTTGCAGTATGACGGAGCTAGGCCGCGCATGATGCTGGTCATCATGTTTTCTTTTATCAGAGGATTGACGAGTGGCACGGATAAAAATACGTTCTCTAACTCTCTGCACTCTGCTATTGGCTTTATCCTGGACACCGGTAACTCAGGCTTCTCAGCAAACCCGAACCACTGAGCTGACACAGAGTTCATCAGCCAGTACCGTTAAAAAAAATAAAGAGAAAAACCGGCAACACAATAGCAAAACAACTCCACCTAAAAAACAGCACCGCCAAGCGAGTACCAGTACCAACAAAACCCGCTCAATCAACAAATCTCAGCCTGCCGCGAAAACCACCAAGCAATCACGTTCAGTGAATAAAAAAACCACGGCAAAGGTCACTTCAGCGTCAAAAATTAAAACGACTGCCCGAACAGCTAAATGCGTCAATAAAAAAGGCCAGAAAATAGCCTGCGCATCTGCACCTGTCAAAAATCAGACACTGGCGCAAGCCCATAAAGTTCGGGTACAGAAAGCACAAAAGACGGCGATGAATAAATTAATGGGGCAGTTAGGTAAACCTTATCGCTGGGGAGGCACCTCTCCGATGACGGGCTTCGACTGTAGCGGCCTGGTTTATTACGCTTATAAAGACCTGGTGAATTTCCAAATCCCACGTACCGCTAACGAGATGTATCATCTTGAGGATGCGGCCAGAATTAACCGTAGCGAACTTGAACGTGGGGACTTGGTGTTTTTCCGCATTCAGGGTCGAGGCACCGCTGATCATGTTGGTGTTTATGTTGGCAACGGGAAGTTTATTCAGTCACCTCGCAGTGGCCGTGATATACAAATTACCTCGCTGAGTGAAGACTACTGGCAACGCCATTACGTTGGCGCTCGTCGAGTGATGACGGCAAAAACCCTGCGCTAAACGATGAATCACAGACAAAGTTGAGGGGACAGATATTCTGGCCCCTCAGCTGATTAATGCAGTATCGCGATGAAGCTCGCAATAACAATCAGAACTAATGCAACAGCTGTCGTCGTCAGAGATAATTTCAGGTCGGTACTCATCACTACTCTCCTTTTATGACCTTATAAAACATAGGGCTTGAATGATTTTCCCACAATTGCGTGAAAAAATCATGTTATCTCTGAGAATAACAGCTTTTTTCTGCTTTCACTTTTTATCAGAATCGGCCAAAATCCTCTGCTACTTTATTTCCCGGTATCTGGCAGTATGCCTTCCCCATCCGATATCGTATTCCGACAGCCCCCGTTTGATGAAAATAGCGGGAACTGGCGAAGGCAATCGTTTACCTCAGGAGGTTTCAATATGGTCTGGAGTGACATTTAATGGCAACAATTAAAGACGTAGCGAAGCGCGCAAACGTTTCCACTACCACTGTGTCACATGTCATTAACAAGACACGATTTGTGGCAGAGGAGACGCGTAATGCGGTTTGGGCAGCGATTAAAGAGCTGCACTACTCGCCTAGCGCCGTAGCACGCAGCCTGAAGGTCAACCACACCAAAACGATTGGCCTGCTGGCAACCTCGAGTGAGGCGCCCTATTTTGCTGAAATCATCGAGGCGGTTGAGAATCACTGCTTTACTAAAGGCTATACCTTAATTCTCGGTAATGCGCACAACAACTTCGAAAAGCAAAAAGCCTATCTGTCGATGATGGCACAAAAGCGTGTCGACGGACTGCTGGTAATGTGTTCAGAGTACCCGGACGATTTGCTGGCCACCCTGGAAGAGTACCGCAATATTCCAATGGTAGTGATGGACTGGGGTGAGTCTCGCGCGGACTTCACTGACTCCGTGATTGATAATGCATTCCACGGCGGCTACCTGGTCGGGCGTTATCTGATTGAACGCGGTCATCGTGATATTGCTGCTATTCCAGGTTTACTGGAGCGTAATACCGGTGGCGGTCGTCATGCCGGTTTTATGAAGGCGCTGGAAGAGGCTAATCTGGCTATCCCGGCTAACTGGATTGTTCAGGGTGACTTTGAACCTGAGTCGGGTTATCGCGCCATGCAGCAGCTATTGAATCAAGCACAACGCCCTACCGCGGTATTTTGCGGTGGCGATGTGATGGCGATGGGCGCTATTTGCGCTGCTGATGAGATGGGACTCCGTGTTCCACAGGACATCTCGATCATCGGTTATGACAATATCAGAAACTCACGCTATTTTTCACCGGCATTAACCACCGTGCATCAGCCAAAAGAACGCCTCGGGGAAACCGCGTTAAATATGCTGCTCGACCGTATTATCAATAAACGGGAAGAGTCCAAGACTATCGAAGTTCACCCGCGAATTGTTGAACGACGCTCAGTAGCTGACGGTCCCTATATCGATTACCGTCGCTAGTCCGACAGGGGTCAGAACACCGTATCTGACTCCTGTAACCACTCCTGATTCATGGTGTCACTGTCGCCTAAATAATCCAGTAACCACTTTAATGCCGGAGACTGATCGTCCTGGCGCCAGGTCAGACAGCAGGCTGCGTCCGGGAAAGGATTTTCTAACTCCAGCACTTTCAGGCAGCCTTTTTCCAGCCATGGATTAGCGATATGAGAGGGGATCATTCCGATACCGAGCCCCGCATTCAGGCAATCAACCGCGGAAGCCCAGTCAGGAACCACCAGCCGACGCTGGTTATCCAGCAGCCAGGTGGTGCGTTTCGGTAATGAACGAGAGGTATCTTCCAGCATCAATGAAGGCCAGTCACGCAAGACTTCATCACTCATCGGCCCATCGTGGGATTGCGCCAGAGGATGCGTTGCTGAGACCACACATAGCCAGCTTAAGGCCCCCATATCACGAAACCCGTAACGCCCACCCACCGGAACCGCCTGAGTTGCCCCAATCGCCAGTTCGACCCGACCATCGGCCAGCGCATCCCAGACACCGTTAAACACCTCGCGGCTTACGTGCAGTTCAACATCGGGAAAATGACGATAGAAATCAATGACAAGCTGTCGAATACGGTGCGGTTTGACAATATTATCGACCGCAATCGCCAGATGTCCACGCCAGCCATTCGCTATCTGCTGGCATTGCTGGCGGGTTACCAGCATTTTTTTGATAACAAATCGTCCTTCTTTTAAAAAAAAGACGCCGGCAGCCGTAAGTTCAACATCACGATGTCGGCGTTCAAACAGAGGAACGGCGAGCCATTCCTCCAGTTGACGAACGGTATAACTGATAGCCGAGGGAACGCGATGAAGCTCCTGCGCCGCCGCGCTGAAGCTACCATTACGGGCTACCGAATCAACAACTTCCAGAGAATATTCAGACCACATATGTTTGCCTGCAAAATTTTTGAATGCAATAAGCAAATATTACCGTTTCACAACAATATTTCCACTCCGTAGACTTCTGACTCATTCATCTGCTCATATAACAAGAGAAAAATATGCAACCGTCAAAGGGATTTCTTATCTGGCTGATAGGCCTGAGTGTTCTTGGCTTCCTGGCAACAGACATGTATTTACCCGCCTTCCCTGCTATTCAGCAAGATTTAGGCAGCGATGCGTCGGCTATCAGTGCCAGCCTGAGTCTGTTCCTTGCGGGCTTTGCTTTTGCCCAACTGGCATGGGGTCCGCTATCCGATAAATACGGCCGCAAATGCGTATTGTTGATAGGTTTAAGTATCTTTGCCGTCAGCTGCCTCGGGATGTTGTGGGTTGAAAATGTCACTCAGCTTCTGGTTCTGCGCTTTATTCAGGCGGTGGGTGTCTGCTCGGCAGCCGTCAGCTGGCAGGCCCTGGTGACCGACCATTATCCCGCGCATCGTGCCAGCCGTATCTTCGCCACGATAATGCCACTGGTTGGCCTTTCTCCTGCTCTGGCACCTTTACTGGGTAGCTGGTTACTTAACCATTATGAGTGGCAGGCTATCTTTGCGGTATTGTTTGGTATCACACTGATACTCATGATCCCGGCATTGCGTTTAAAACCGCAGCCCGCTAAACCTCGTCCTGCGGGTGAGAAAAAAGTCAGTTTCCTCTCTTTGCTCAAGTCTCGTACCTACAGTGGCAATGTGTTGATTTACGCCGCCTGTTCAGCCAGCTTTTTCGCCTGGTTAACCGGTTCTCCCTTTATTATCAGCGAAATGGGCTACGGTGCTGCCGCTATTGGTTTAAGTTATATGCCTCAGACGATTGCGTTTTTAATCGGCGGATATGGCTGTCGCAGTGCGTTGCAAAAATTTCGAGGTGAAACATTACTCCCTTGGTTACTGATAGTTTATGCATTGAGCACTGCAGCAACCTGGGGTGTAGCCATCAGTGGCCATGCTACGTTAACGCTAGTCCTGATACCGTTTTGTATTATGGCGATGGTAAATGGCGCTATTTATCCGATAGTCGTCTCTTCGGCGTTACTGCCATTTTCCCATGCCAGCGGTAAAGCAGCGGCTTTGCAGAATACCTTACAGCTCGGACTCTGTTTCCTCGCAAGCCTGGTGGTTTCATGGCTTATCGCTACGCCGCTGCTGACCACCACAGTGGTCATGCTCGCCACTATTCTCTTCGCGGCTTTAGGCTATCTGTTGCAGTACCGTACCAGCACCAGTGAAAAAAGGAATACCCTGCTATCCAGCACGGATTAACAATGCCTCCCCCCGACAAAGATGCATAATCATCTTGCAAAATATGAATCAGTTTTGATAAAAATTATTATCAATTCTGATTCTGACTCTAGAATCAATAATACGATTTAACTTTATTGATGCCCTCTGAGGAGACCTCTCTCCTTTTTTTAATACAGGATTCAGACTCACGGGGCATCCGTGAAATTTCTCACAACCACCAGAATAATGACGAGTATACCCAAAATAATTCGAGTTGCTTGTAGGCGCAAAGAGAAGGCAGTCGATGAGCATAGATAGACTATGTGATTCGGCTGACTGAACGCCAGCAACGACCAGGCAACTTGAAGTATGAAGGGTATATCTGGTGTTTTGATCACAATGGGTGATGGAGAAGCTATGAGTTCATCGTGTATAGAAGAAAATTTACCAGATAACGAGTGGTATCGCATCGTCCATGAAATGCTGGGACGAGCAGGCATTAGCGTTAATGGCCCAAACCCTTTCGATATTCAGGTACACAACCCCGATTTTTTTAAGCGTGTGCTGCAAGAAGGCTCTATCGGACTTGGCGAAAGTTATATGGATGGCTGGTGGGACTGTGAGCGGTTAGATATTTTTTTTACCCGAGCCATCAACGCAGGCCTTGAACACCAACTCCCCCACCATCTAAAGGATACTCTGCGTATTGCTGCCGCAAAATTAGTGAATCTACAGTCTAAAAAGCGCGCATGGATCGTCGGTAAAGAGCACTACGACCTCGGTAATGACTTATTCGAGCGCATGCTGGATGAGCAGATGCAATATTCTTGTGGCTACTGGAAAGATGCCACGACCTTGTCCGAAGCACAACAGGCCAAACTCAAACTTATCTGCGAAAAACTACAACTCAAACCCGGTATGAAACTGCTGGATATTGGCTGTGGCTGGGGAGGTCTGGCGGAGTTTGCAGCACGTCATTATGGGGTGTCTGTTTTTGGCGTCACGATTTCAGCTGAACAACAAAAAATGGCTCAACAGCGTTGCGAGGGGCTGGATGTCACTATCCTGCTTCAGGATTATCGGGATCTTCATGAACAGTTCGACCGCATCGTCTCGGTGGGGATGTTTGAGCATGTCGGGCCCAAAAATTACGCCACCTATTTTGATGTGGTGGACCGTAATCTAAAACCCGAGGGTCTTTTCTTGTTGCACAGTATTGGGTCAAATCAATCCCACGATAAAGTCGACCCATGGATTAATAAATATATTTTCCCTAATGGTCGATTACCCTCCGTCTGTCAGATTGCAGCAGCGAGTGAACCACATTTTGTGATGGAAGACTGGCATAATTTTGGTGCCGATTATGACAAAACCCTGATGGCCTGGGCTGAACGTTTTCATGACACCTGGCCTGAGATCAGTCAGCGGTACGGGGAACGTTTCTACCGTATGTTTAACTATTATCTCAAGGCTTGTGCTGGCGCTTTCCGGGCCCGAGATATTCAGCTCTGGCAGATTGTCTTTAGCAGGGGTGCTGATAATGGACTCCGCGTCGCTCGCTAACCACTCGACGCTATTGAGTTGAAGGGGCAATCGGGTTTCTGACGAATGCATGTTGGTCTGACTAACCAGACCAACATGCCAGTTCAATATTCAGTGCACTGAGGCTTACTCGTCCTCGGCTACCGTTCCTGGCAGTTTTACTGCCCGGCTTGCCAGCACGCGTTCCACCGTATCGACAATGGCCTGGGTCTGTGGATCAATCTCAATATTAACGCGCTGACCCAGTTTCTTTTTGCCAAGGGTAGTACGTTCGAGCGTCTCTGGTATCAGATGTACGCAAAAACGCGTAGCCGTCACCTCGCCTACCGTCAGGCTAATACCATCAATACCAATAAAACCTTTATGCAGAATATATTTCATCAGCGACTGGTCCTGAACTTTGAACCAAATCTGACGGTTATTTTCTGAGGTTAAAATTTTCGCAACTTCTGCGGTTGTCGCAATATGCCCGGACATTAAATGTCCGCCAATCTCATCATTAAATTTCGCAGCACGCTCAATGTTAACGACACTGCCAACGGCTAATTCACCTAAATTGGTAATACGGAGGGTTTCTTTAATTAAGTCAAAACTGACTCTGTTGCCCTCGATAGCCGTAACCGTCAGACAGCAACCGTTATGGGCAACGGAAGCACCGGTTTCCAGACCAGGCAGTAACGCTTCTGGTAACTCAACAACATGGGTGCGGAAATTAGATTTTTCCTCAATAGATACCAGGGAAGCGGTACCCTGCACAATACCTGTAAACATGCATAAACTCCTGACGATGTATCCGAGACTCTCGCAATAGGCCCTAAATAATTCAAGTTGTCTGAACGCCAGCAACACCCAGGCAACTTGAAGTATGACGGTATACCCTAGGGTATAAAAATATCTTACTATTGACACACTTTATCAGTTGAAAAAAAAGCGTGCCAGCAATCATCCGTTACGACTTAATTTTCACTGGTTTATAAATAAACTCTCGCTACAATAGACCCAAAATAATTCGAGTTGCTTGTAGGCGCTGAGTTAATTCTGTCGATGAGCATAGATAAACTATGTGATTCGGCAGAATTAACGAAAGCAACACCCAAGCAACTTGAAGTATGACGGGTATAGACCCGATTAAGTATCAGCTTATCCTTTAGTCGCAATGTATTGCGGCTTTTTCAGTTTCTAATAGATACCCTGAATAATTCAATTTACTTGCAAGCCTAACGGCATAGTTTCATCAGGTAATTATATTTATGAACGGTATCTACCCTAAATAATTCGAGTTTTCTGAACGCCAGCAACTATCTGGCAACTTGAAGTATGGCGGGTATAATCAGGTATCTCTAATGCAGAAGTATTTTATTGAAGCACGGCAGCTTCTTACTCTGGCTATTCCCGTGATTATTGCGCAAGTCGCACTCACCTCTATGGGCTTCGTCGATACTGTTATGGCCGGAGGATACAGTGCCACAGATATGGCCGCTGTAGCGATTGGTACCTCGATTTGGTTTCCGTCTATTCTCTTTGGTCATGGCCTGTTACTGGCACTGACCCCGACGATTGCGCAACTTAATGGCTCCGGGCGACGTCACCGTATTGCCCATCAGGTTGGCCAGGGTTTCTGGCTGGCAGGTTTTGTTTCCGTGCTGGTTATGATGGTGCTCTGGAATGCCGGTTATATTATTCATGCGATGGATAATGTCGATCCGGAACTCGCCGACAAAGCCGTTCTCTATCTGCGCGTTTTGCTTTGGGGCGTGCCGGGCTATCTGTTCTATCAAGTGGGACGTAACCAGTGTGAAGGCCTCTCGAAAACTAAACCCGGTATGGTGGTGGGTTTTATCGGTCTGTTAATCAATATTCCCATTAACTACATTTTTATTTACGGCCATTTTGGACTGCCTGAATTAGGGGGCGTTGGCTGTGCTGTAGCGTCCATTGTGGTGTACTGGGCGATGTTCTTTTGTATGCTCTCTTATATTAAAAGAGCCGGTTCAATGCGCGATATTAAAAATCCCATTGCGTTCAGTAAACCTGACTGGTCAGTGATTAAGCGCCTGACGCAGATAGGATTACCCATCGCCCTGGCCCTGTTCTTTGAGGTCACGCTCTTTGCTGTGGTGGCCCTGCTGGTGTCCCCGTTAGGCATTGTCGATGTTGCCGGCCATCAGATAGCACTCAACTTCAGTTCATTGATGTTTGTCTTACCTCTATCACTGGCCGTTTCAGTGACCATTCGCGTTGGTTTCTATCTCGGACAAGGCTCTACCGAACGCGCTCAGGTAGCCACCAGAACAGGGATTGCCGTCGGTATTTGTATGGCGATGCTGACGGCGCTGTTTACCATCACCTTCCGTGAACCTATCGCTCTGCTCTATAACAGTGACCCTGCGGTTATTACGCTGGCCACGCATCTGATGCTGCTGGCGGCGATTTATCAGATTTCGGACTCGGTTCAGGTTGTCGGCAGTGGTATTTTACGGGGATATAAAGATACCCGCGCTATCTTCTATATTACGTTCACCGCTTACTGGGTGCTTGGCCTGCCTTGTGGCTATATTCTCGCGCTGACCGACCTGGTGGTGGAAAGAATGGGTCCTGCAGGCTTCTGGATAGGCTTTATTATCGGCCTGACTGCGGCAGCGGTTATGATGATGCTTCGCGTGCGCTGGTTACAACGTCAGCCAGCCGCACTGATTTTACAGCGTGCCGCTCGCTAGCAATGAGCCTTTCCTGATTCAGGTCTGAATAAACAGGCCCGAATCAGGATTTTCGTTCATTCAAACGGTTGTTTTATCAGCATTCTGCACAGAGTCTCGACAGTTGATTGAAATAGTCCATAAATTTGTGTTTTTCTCCTTGCAAGCCTGCAACAGTGCCGTTAATATTCGTCCCCGTTGTCACACAGACACATTGCGTTCATAGCTCAGTTGGTTAGAGCACCACCTTGACATGGTGGGGGTCGTTGGTTCGAGTCCAATTGAACGCACCATTATCTCTACAGTGCGTCCGTAGCTCAGTTGGTTAGAGCACCACCTTGACATGGTGGGGGTCGGTGGTTCGAGTCCACTCGGACGCACCATTTAACATCAGTTAAATGAATCTCTCTTCTGTTTCACTTCCCTGAAAATAAAATCCCACTCAAGCATTCAATGCTTTTAATTGATTATCGATTTTTTAATTTCCAGCATAATGGCCTTATAAAAATGATGCCTGTCGCTCACGCGCAATAAAAGTCGTGATAATGACAAGGTTGCGCCGCAGGTATGATACTTTTTTGCTCGAATTTGTGATCAATTACTCAAAATAGAACTATCTGCTGATCTTTCAGGTAAATAAAGTGCTTATTTCTTTGCGCGATCGCCGTTTTTCATTCCTTTCATAGCCAGAAATCTTTATAATGTGCGCGTTCTTAACTTGAAAGGTTTCAGCACATTGAACTCCTTCTTAAAACAAAAAAAATTGTTCCTATTATCATCCGCTGAACCTCTAGCACATTTTCTTCTGCACGCTTCTTTTCTGTCACCTATCCTTAACAGGTTCGCCTTGCGCAACACCCATATTCTTTTAAGTTTCGGCAGTCAGCATCGCCGAGATCAAAATTTAACAATCCTCCTCAACTTGTAGATAAGCTTATTATGAAAAAAACTAAAATTGTTTGTACTATCGGTCCAAAAACTGAATCTGAAGAAATGCTGAGCAAAATGCTGGAAGCTGGCATGAACGTGATGCGTTTAAACTTCTCTCATGGTGATTATGCTGAACATGGTCAGCGTATTAAAAACCTGCGTAACGTTGTTGCCAATACCGGTATGCCTGCCGCTATCCTGCTGGATACCAAAGGTCCGGAAATCCGTACCATTAAACTGGAAGGCGGTAACGATGTTGCTCTGAAAGCGGGACAAACCTTTACCTTCACTACCGACAAAACAGTCGTCGGTAACAGTGATATCGTTGCTGTCACCTACGAAGGTTTCACCAATGACCTGAGCGTGGGCAATACTGTACTGGTCGACGATGGTTTGATTGGTATGGAAGTTACCGCTATCGAAGGTAAAAACGTTATCTGTAAAGTTCTGAATAACGGTGACCTCGGCGAAAACAAAGGCGTTAACCTGCCAGGCGTTTCTATTGCCCTGCCTGCACTGGCTGAGAAAGATAAACAAGATTTGATCTTCGGTTGTGAGCAAGGTGTTGACTTTGTTGCAGCGTCCTTCATCCGTAAGCGTTCAGACGTTGTCGAAATCCGTGAGTTCCTGAAAGCACATGGCGGAGAGAATATTCACATTATCTCCAAAATTGAAAACCAGGAAGGCCTGAACAACTTCGACGAAATCCTTGAAGCCTCTGACGGCATCATGGTTGCTCGTGGTGATCTGGGTGTTGAAATCCCGGTTGAAGAAGTTATCTTCGCTCAGAAAATGATGATCGAAAAATGTGTTCGCGCACGTAAAGTGGTTATCACTGCCACCCAGATGCTCGACTCCATGATCAAAAACCCACGTCCTACTCGTGCAGAAGCGGGCGACGTTGCTAACGCCATTATCGATGGTACTGATGCCGTTATGCTGTCTGGCGAATCTGCTAAGGGTAAATATCCTCTGGAAGCAGTGAGCATCATGGCGACTATCTGTAATCGTACCGATCGCGTGATGGATAGCCGTCTTGATAGCAGTTTTGATAACCGTAAACTGCGTATCACCGAAGCCGTTTGCCGCAGTGCTGTTGAAACCGCAGAAAAACTGGAGTCAGCGCTGATTGTTGTCGCGACTCAAGGTGGTAAATCAGCGAAAGCTGTACGTAAATACTTCCCTAAAGCCACTATCCTGGCTCTGACCACCAATGAGCAGACTGCACGTCAGCTTCAGCTGAGCAAAGGCGTAGTCTGTACTGTGGTTCAAGAGATTGCTTCGACTGATGATTTCTATCGTCTGGGTAAAGAAGCAGCCCTGGCAAGCGGTCTGGCGAAGAAAGGTGAAGTTGTGGTTATGGTTTCTGGCGCATTAGTGTCCAGCGGCACCACCAACACCTCTTCTGTACACGTGCTGTAAGTCATCGACTTCTGCCTGATAAAAAAGCGCCTGCGGGCGCTTTTTTTATTGCCGGTAATTCACCCTATTGCCAGAGAGTGACAAGCAACGCGAATTATTCAGGAGATAAACGCTGCGGCAAAAATATAAATTTGTTGCACCAGGATTAAAAACAGATGACTTTTCTGCTAGCCGCGTTACGTCAAAATATTCTCTCCCGCCACGCTCTTTTTGAACGCTGAAATTAAAAATTATCACTCGTTTTTATTTTTGTAGCGATTTTTTAATGAGACATTTCTGATGTGAAGCGTCATTTTTTCGCCTCGAGCGCCTTTTTCGATGCTTCTTTGAGCGAACGATCGACTTTAAATGCATTATCGGAAAAATTTATTCTCAACATAAAAAACTTTGTGTAATACTTGTAAGGCTACATGGAGATTAACTCAATCTAGAGGATATTTATAATGAATCGTACTAAACTGGTACTGGGCGCGGTAATCCTGGGTTCTGCTCTGCTGGCTGGTTGCTCAAGCAACGCTAAAATCGACCAACTGTCTTCTGACGTTCAGACTCTGAACGCTAAAGTTGATCAGCTGAGCAGCGACGTGAACGCAATCCGTTCTGACGTTCAAGCAGCTAAAGACGATGCAGCTCGTGCTAACCAGCGTCTGGACAATCAAGCTCACTCTTACCGTAAGTAAGAGTAACTTGATGAAAATGGCGCACATTGTGCGCCATTTTTTTTTGCCTGTTGCGCCTGATTTGACACCCCCATCAGAAAGCTTCCAGAAGACGTTCTGAGAGCGTCAGTCAGCTAAGTCAGGTGGTTAGTCGATTCCCCGTAAAAAACCGCGTAGTACCGCTGCCAGAGGCTTAAAATGACCTCACCACCATCGCTAAATGGTAGCGAGTGTCAAATATCTAGATAACCGCAGTCGTCAGTCGTGCGGCACAGCAGATCTGCCCTTGTGAATTATAGATATCGATTTGCCAGACTTGGTTCCGCCGTCCCAGATGGATAGCGCGACAGACTCCGCGAACCCAACCTTCACGCGCCGAGCGCAGATGACTGGCATTCACCTCGACACCCACCACTTTCTGTTCACCTTCAGTGCATAAATAGCCGGCAATCGATCCCAGCGTTTCTGCCAGCACCACCGAAGCTCCGCCATGTAACAAACCGAAAGGCTGACGCGTTCTGTCGTCTACCGGCATGGTTGCTTCCAGTTCGTCGGCAGTCAAACGCGTCACCTCAATACCGAGGTGACCCACCATGTTGTTTTTGCTCATGGCATTAATTTGCTCAAGCGTCACTTCACGTCGCCAGATCATCCAATAATCTCCAGAAGCGCCTGTAACGGATGACGGATAGCCTGGCCTTCTATGCGTTTAACCTGACTACGGCAAGAGTATCCCGTCGACAGACAGCGCTGTTGCGGTAACCGTTGTATCGACTGTTGCCAGGAAAGTGCATAGATCCCCCGGGAGTTGGCGTGATTATGGGTTTCATGCCCGTAAGTCCCAGCCATACCACAGCACCCGACACTGACCGACTCAAGCTTCGCCCCAAAGTGGGCAAAAATACCGCTCCACTGTCCGGTTGAAGCCGGTAAGGCTGTCGTTTCAGTACAATGGCCAAATAAATACCAGGATCCCTCCTGGGCTCCAGAAGCGGCTGATTTTTCCAGCACGGTCTGTAACCATTCATGCACCAGTTGTACCCGAAACTCACCCCGGGCCTCACCCAGCGTTTGCTGGTATTCATCGCGATAACACAGTACCAGCGCAGGGTCGACACCGACCATCGGCATACCCAGTTGTGAGATACGGTTAAGTACCTCAGAGGTTTTACTGGCCGTGCGTGCAAATCGCTTCAGAAACCCTTTTACATGCTGGGCTTTACCATTCGGAGAGAAAGGCAGCACCACAGGTTCAAAGCCCAGTTTATCGACCAGTTTGATAAAATCAGCCACCACTTTAGCGTCATAAAAACTGGTAAAGGGATCTTGCACCACCAGCACCGTTTTCGCACGCTGTGCCGGCGTTAAGCGCTCCAGTTGTTCCAGTGTGGTATTGGCTGAGCGGTGTCCAACCAGATGCTGTTTTAAGCTTGGGCTCGATAGCAAAGGTAAGTCGACTAAACCAATATGCTTTTCTGACAACTTTTGCACCCAGGACTGGCGCATAAAGAAGTTAAACATTTTTGGCGTCTTAGCCATCAAGGGGGCGTATAGCTCCACGTTCGCCATCAAATGATCCCGTGCCGGGCGCAGATAGCGAGTGTGGTAGAGCTGTAAGAAACGCGAGCGAAATGCCGGGACATCAATTTTAATCGGGCACTGGGTAGAACAGGCTTTACAAGCCAGACAGCCAGACATCGACTCCTTCACTTCGTGGGAGAAATCGTATACCCCTTTACGGGCATGCCAGCTATTACGCGTTCGCTCAATCAGCGATCGCAAACTGGTATTGCGCTCAGGTAATTGCTGTTCAAGTTTAAGCGGGTCAACGCCTTGCTCAGACAGCATACGTAGCCATTCACGGGTGAGTGTGGCGCGTCCTTTTGGCGAGTGCAGACGGTTGCTGGTGATTTTCATTGACGGGCACATCGGGCTGTTAACGTCAAAGTTAAAGCATAAACCGTTGCCGTTACACTCCATCGCCCCCCGCCATGAAGTACGAACATTGACCGGGATTTGTCTGTCGTAGGTGCCGCGTTTGACAGCATCAACCTGCATCATCGGCGCATCGCTACCGTATGGCTGACAGATTTTCCCCGGGTTCAGCCGGTTATCGGGATCAAAGGCGGCTTTAATCCGGCAGAGCTCTTCATACAAGGTTTCACCAAAAAATGCCGGGCTGTACTCGGCACGAAAACCTTTACCATGTTCTCCCCACAGTAGGCCGCCGTATTTTGCCGTGAGTGCCACGACCTCATCTGAGAGGCTTTTCATCAGAATTTCTTGCTGAGGATCGCACATATCCAGCGCCGGACGAACATGCAATACCCCGGCATCGACATGCCCGAACATACCATAACTGAGGTTATGGCTGTCTAATAAGGCGCGGAATTCGACAATGTAGTCAGCCAGATGCTGCGGGGGCACACAGGTATCTTCAGCAAACGGAATCGGTTTGGCTGCACCTTTGGCATTCCCTAACAGACCGACCGCTTTTTTACGCATCGCGTAAATACGCTCAATGTCGGCCAGCTGCTGGCAAACTTGCCAGCCAATCACACCGCCCTCTTCATTCGCAATCAGGCTGTCCAGACGGGCGCAGAGCGCACTGACTTGCTGCTCGATTAAGGAGACATCATCACCGGCAAACTCAACGATATTCAGACCCAGCATCTCTTTACCAGGAATATCGGTGATAAGCTGGCTGACGGAGTGCCAGACAATATCTTCCCGCGCCAGATTCAGTACGGTGGAGTCAACCGTTTCGACTGACAAAGCACGAGCCTCAACCATAAAGGGAGCATTACGCAGCGCTGAGTTAAACGAGTCATATTTGACGTTTACCAGACAGCGAGCTTTAGGTAAGCGCGTAATGTCGAGCTTTGCTTCGGTAATAAATGCCAGTGTGCCTTCCGAACCAGTGAGGATCCGCGTCAGGTCAAACTGAGAAAGGGTATCATCAAAGACATGGCGTAAATCGTAGCCGGTCAGAAAGCGATTCAGTTTCGGGAATTTATCGATGATCAGTTCACGTCGCTCACGGCAGCGCGTCAGCACGGTATGATAGATATGCCCGACAAGCCCTTCTTCCTGGCCCTTTGCTTCGGCAAGCGTAGTGGGCATTGAGTGGGTATCAAGAATATCCCCCCCCATTAATACCGCTTTGACACCCAGCACATGGTCAGAGGTTTTACCGTAGACCAGTGAACCCTGCCCGGAAGCATCAGTATTGATCATCCCGCCGAGCGTTGCCCGGTTACTGGTGGACAGTTCAGGAGCAAAAAAATAGCCATAGGGTTTGAGGTATTGATTGAGTTGATCCTTGATAACTCCGGCCTCAACTCTCACCCAGCCTTCCTCGGGATTAATCTCCAGGATGCGATTCATATAGCGGGACATATCAACCACAATACCGCGGTTAAGCGCCTGACCATTGGTCCCGGTCCCGCCACCGCGAGGCGTAAAAGTCAGGGACTTAAACGGTGGCTGATTCGCGATGCGGGTGATTAAGGCGACGTCATCAGTCGAACGAGGAAAGACTATCGCATCGGGTATCAGCTGGTAGATACTGTTATCCGTTGCCATGGTTAAGCGATCTGCATAGCGAGTCGCGCTATCCCCTGTAAAACCCTGCTGTTCCAGTACCTGCAAAAAATTGAGCACCGTCTGTTCGATACCCGGCGCTTGAGAAATTTGTGGGATCATTGATGAACCGACCCTGTTTCTGGTAGTTGTAAGTTATCGTTTGCGTCTCTTTTTTTATCATATTTCATTCAAAGTTGCGGCAGTTATTTACGATAATAAGTTGCTAAACACTCTTGTTAACACTCGATAAAATGCATCATAGTTCTATCCTATGCTAACGTTACAGAAACGTTACTGCTTTCTTTTTAAGGTGATTATTTCATGGTTAAAACCAGTGAGTCTGAGGATCTTCTGCGGATTATCCTCTCTATTTTATGTATATCATTGATGATTGTCGCCTGTATCTGGATAACCCGCCCGTTCTTATTAGGGCTGGCATGGGCAGGTACCATTGTTATCGCCTCCTGGCCTCTGCTCATCAGAATTGAGCGTCTTTTATGGGGAAAACGGATTCCTGCAGTCATCGTTATGATGCTACTGCTGATGATGATCTTTGTTATTCCAATCTCGCTGCTCGCCAACAGTCTGGTGGTAAACAGTGGCCCGATTATTGAATGGGCAAAGGAAGGACATTTTGTTCTGCCTACTTTTGAGTGGTTACAGAGTATTCCCGTTGTCGGCGATAAGTTATACAGCCTGTGGAATAGCCTGTTAAATAGCGGCGGCAATGCGCTTTTTGACCGGGTCAAACCCTACGTCGGTATCACGACAACCTGGTTTTTAAATCAAGCCGTACAAATCGGCAGTTTATTTATTCATCTGGGCTTAATGCTGCTGTTCAGTATCGTGCTCTATGCCAAGGGTGAAAGCATTGGCTACAGCTTACGCCATTTTGCAGCCCGTCTCGCACCGAAACGAGGTGATGCCGCCGTTATCCTGGCAAGTCAGGCCATTCGCGCTGTCGCGCTGGGTGTGGTGGTGACTGCACTCGCTCAGGGTATTTTAGGGGGTATCGGTCTGGCCATCGCTGGCATTCCGTTAGCCTCTTTGCTGACGGTAGTCATGATCCTCTGCTGTCTGGTACAGATTGGGCCGCTACTGGTCCTGGTCCCCGCCATTATCTGGCTTTACTGGAGCGGTGACGCGACCTGGGGAACCGTATTATTGGTGTGGAGTTGTGTGGTCGGCACCATGGACAACGTGATCCGTCCGGCACTGATTAAGATGGGCGCTGACTTACCACTGATACTTATTCTCTGTGGCGTTATCGGTGGTCTGATAGCCTTTGGTCTGATTGGTCTGTTTATCGGCCCGATGTTATTAGCCGTTTCTTACCGACTGGTCGCAGTCTGGATGGATGAAGTCCCGGAACCGCATGAGCCTCCTGAAGAAGTGATTGAACGGATTGAAGAGAGCTCAGCGGCAAACATCGAGATTAAATAATTAACAGAACAAGGCGCGAGAGTCGTTAACCTTACTTTTTGTGATGTTGTTAACACTTTGCGCCATCTGTTACAGCCGATTGGGATGAATCTGAATGACGCTGAGAGCAGGAATACCTAGTATCGACGTATAGCAAATGCGTTACCCTCAAACGCCGTACAACCCAGAATGAATTGCTGTGTAGTCTTTGCCCATCCCTATGATGGGCTTTTTTTTTGGATGTTATTCAGGCAGGAGAGACACTGACCGCTTTGTATCACTGCCGACAGGAACAGCTGTCAGAGTAACGGCCTGATTGAAATCTTTATCATTCAAGAAGAGGGAGTTTTCTGCGCACTGATTACTGGCTCGAGCTAAAAAAAGCCCCTGGATTTGTCATCTCAGGGGCTTTTTGGTTATTTTGGTTATTTAGCTTGTTCAGCCAGACTCAGCCAGGTTTGCACCACGGTATCCGGATTCAGAGACAGGCTATCGATCCCCTCTTCCATCAGCCAGGCAGCAAAGTCTTCATGGTCTGAAGGACCCTGGCCACAGATGCCGACATACTTGCCTTGTTTTTTCGCGGCTTTAATCGCCATGGAGAGTAACGCTTTAACCGCTTCGTTACGCTCGTCAAACAGCTCGGAGACCACGCCGGAATCGCGATCAAGGCCAAGGGTTAACTGTGTCATATCGTTAGAGCCGATGGAGAACCCGTCAAAGTACTCAAGGAATTGCTCCGCCAGAAGCGCATTCGATGGGATTTCACACATCATAATCAGTTTTAAACCATTTTCGCCCCGTTTCAGTCCCTGACGTGCCAGCTCTTCAACCACCGCCTTCGCCTGGGCGACTGTACGAACAAACGGCACCATTACTTCAACGTTGGTTAAGCCCATCTCATTGCGTACCCGCTTCATGGCTTCACACTCTAGCGCAAAGCAGTCACGGAAGTTATCAGCAACATAACGGCCCGCACCACGGAAGCCTAGCATCGGGTTCTCTTCTTCAGGCTCGTAACGCGCCCCCCCTACCAGGTTGGCATACTCGTTCGACTTGAAGTCAGACAAGCGGACGATCACGCGTTTTGGCCAGAAAGCCGCACCGAGGGTGGCAATTCCTTCCGTCAGACGACCGATATAGAACTCAGTCGGGCTATCATAGCCTTTCATCAGCGCACGAATTTCGTTTTGTAAAGCCGGTTCCTGCTGGTCAAACTCCAGCAATGCGCGGGGATGAACGCCAATCATACGGTTAATAATAAACTCAAGGCGGGCCAGTCCGACACCTTCGTTCGGCAGGCAGGCAAAGTCAAAAGCCCGGTCCGGGTTACCGATATTCATCATAATTTTCAGCGGTAACTCAGGCATTTTATCAACGGTTGAGCTGTTGATAGTAAAGTCGAGGATCTCACCGTAGACGTAGCCGGTATCACCTTCCGCACAGGAAACGGTGACACTCTGCCCTTCACGAATACGATCGGTGGCATCACCGCAGCCCACCACGGCTGGGATCCCCAATTCACGGGCAATAATCGCTGCGTGGCAGGTACGTCCCCCGCGATTGGTGACAATCGCTGCGGCTTTTTTCATGATAGGTTCCCAGTCAGGGTCAGTCATATCGGTCACCAGCACATCACCGGCTTCGATACGATGCATCTCACTGATATCATGAATAACTTTAACAACACCCGCACCAATACGATGGCCGATAGCACGCCCTTCTGCCACAATATTACCCTGGGCATGCAGCTGGTAACGCTCCATCACTTGCCCCTGAGAACGTACCGTTTCCGGACGCGCCTGGACAATAAACAGCTTACCGGTATGGCCATCTTTGGCCCATTCAATATCCATCGGGCGGCCGTAGTGCTTTTCAATTTGCACCGCTTGCAGCGCCAGCTCCTGGATCTCTTCTTCGGTGATAGAAAAACGATCGCGGTCAGCTTCTGGCACATCTTCAATACGGACTTGTTTGCCATGTTCCTGGGTCGGAGCATAAACCATGCGGATCTTTTTCGATCCCATAGTGCGGCGAACCGTTGCCGGTTTACCTGCCGCCAGTGTTGGTTTGTGAACGTAAAATTCGTCTGGGTTAACCGCGCCCTGTACCACCATTTCGCCCAGTCCCCAGGCAGAGGTAATAAAGACCACCTGATCAAAACCGGATTCGGTATCGATAGAGAACATCACGCCCGATGACGCGAGGTCAGAGCGAACCATGCGCTGTACGCCCGCTGACAGCGCCACGCCACGATGATCGTAGCCTTGATGCACACGATAGGAGATAGCACGGTCATTAAACAGGGAGGCAAATACATGTTTAACCGCGACTAATACCGCATCAAAACCCTGAACGTTAAGAAACGTTTCTTGCTGCCCGGCAAATGAGGCATCCGGCATATCTTCTGCTGTGGCAGAAGAACGTACAGCAAATGAGGCCTGGTCATCATCAGAGGAAAGAGTCTGATAGGCTTCACGGATAGCCGTTTCCAGCTCGCTCTGGAACGGCGTATCAATAATCCACTGGCGAATCTGTGCCCCGGCTTTGGACAGCTGACTGATATCGTCAATATCCGTGACATCCAGTAATTCATAAATGCGTTGATTCACACCACTTTGATCAAGGAACTGATTAAACGCCTCGGCTGTAGTCGCAAAACCGTTGGGTACGGAAACACCCATACCCGAAAGGTTTGTAATCATTTCACCCAGGGAGGCATTTTTGCCTCCGACCCTGTCTACATCATTCATGCCGAGTTGGTTATACCAAAGTACCAGCGGTGACGAACCATGGTTGGACATTAAAGCAATCCTTTTTTTAAAATGAATGGGTACAAGAAACACCAGACTTCTTAATAAGCTTTACATATTCCGGGGTAAGAAAGAAACCGGTGAATCGTTCAAGCAAAATAATTATTTTAAATTTTCAGATAAATCAGTAACCCTAACAACACACTGATTCTTAAAGTATTATCAAGCGACCAATTAAAACAGCCCATTACCTAATAAATGAAACACTAGTTTCAGAATTAGTGAACCAGCCCAATCAATAATAATGAACCTGATAAATTAATAATGAGATTTAACAGAATGTCTCTGGCATGACCCGCATTTTCATTTATGCTGTGACTCATGTTTTAATACAGCGGGATTAACTATGGATAGCAAAGTCGATCGTCACGTATTCTATATTTCTGACGGAACAGCCATTACCTCAGAAGTATTGGGGCACGCAGTCATGTCGCAGTTTCCAGTCTCAATTAACAGCGTCACACTGCCGTTTGTCGAAACGGAGGCTCGGGCACAGGAAGTCAAAAAGCAAATCGACCGTCTTTATCAGGTGACGGGAATTCGTCCTCTGGTGTTTTATTCAATCGTGATTCCCAGTATTCGGGAAATCATTATTCAAAGTGAAGGCTTCTGCCAGGATATTGTGCAAGCGCTGGTCGCTCCGCTGCAGAATGAGCTACAGCTGGATCCCAGCCCGGTTGCCCACCGCACCCATGGCCTGAACCCCGCCAACATCACCAAGTATGATGCCCGTATTGCAGCCATTGATTATACCCTGGCCCATGATGATGGCGTCTCGTTGCGCAACCTCGATCAGGCGCAGGTGATTTTATTAGGTGTCTCGCGCTGCGGGAAAACGCCCACCAGCCTTTATCTGGCGATGCAGTTTGGTATCCGTGCCGCAAACTATCCTTTTATTGCCGATGATATGGATAACTTGCATCTGCCCCCGGCTATCAAAGCGCTGCAACCCAAACTCTTTGGCCTGACGATTGATCCTGAACGGCTGGCGGCTATACGTGAAGAACGTCGTGAAAACAGTCGCTATGCTTCACTGCGTCAGTGTCGTCTGGAAGTGGCAGAGGTCGAGGCATTATTTCGCAAGAATCAGATCCGCTATCTGAACAGTACCAACTACTCCGTTGAAGAGATGGCGACTAAAATTCTCGATATTATGGGCCTCAATCGCAGAATGTACTAATAAACTAGTACGAAAGACCACTCATCTGTGGTAAACTCTTGTCATAATGTGAGGAACTATTGTGCAGGCCTAAACAAACGTTGAAATCATATGGGTTTCATCTATTGTTTCCTCATCACGTCTTTGTCTGACAATGACAGAGAGAGCTAAATTTTTGAGATTATCATGCATAAGACAGATGAATTACGTACTGCTCGTATTGAGAGCCTGGTTACCGCCGCTGATTTAATATCCCGACTGCCTCTTTCTGAGTCAGTTGCGCAACATATCACTGACGCCCGGAAGCGAATTGAAAAGATTCTCAGCGGACAAGACTCGCGCCTGCTGGTTATTGTTGGCCCATGTTCGATTCATGATCCTGACGCAGCCATCGATTATGCCCGCCGACTGGCAGCGATACGCGACCAGTATCAGGACCAGCTAGAAATTGTGATGCGGACTTACTTTGAAAAACCGCGCACCGTCGTCGGCTGGAAAGGCTTAATTTCCGATCCGGATTTAAACGGTAGCTACCGGATTAACTCTGGGCTGGAACAAGCCCGACGAGTCTTACTGGCGGTCAATGAACTGGGTTTGCCTGCGGCAACTGAGTTTCTTGATATGGTGACCGGTCAGTATATTGCTGATTTAATTAGCTGGGGCGCTATTGGTGCCCGTACCACAGAAAGTCAGATCCATCGTGAAATGGCTTCAGCACTCTCTTGTCCGATAGGCTTTAAGAACGGTACTGATGGTAATACCCGTATTGCTATCGACGCCATCCGGGCCGCTCAGGCCAGTCATATGTTCCTCTCGCCGGATAAACAGGGGCAGATGACGATTTATCAGACCAGCGGTAACCCTTACGGGCATGTGATAATGCGCGGTGGAAAACAACCCAATTACCATGCTGAGGATATTGCTGCTGCCTGCGCCACGCTGAGTGAACATCAGTTAGCACCACATTTAGTCATCGATTTTAGTCACGGTAATAGCCAGAAAAAACATCGTCAGCAGCTGACAGTTTGTGACGATGTCTGCAGCCAAATCGTTAACGGCTCCAGGGCTATTGTCGGCATTATGGCGGAAAGTTTCCTTGAAGAAGGAAGTCAGCCGATGGTGGCTGGCAAACCGCTGGTTTATGGCCAGTCAATTACTGATGCCTGCCTGCACTGGGACGATACAGTGGTTCTGCTAGACAAACTGTCTAGCGCCGTTAAATCACGATCCTAACCCGCTCAATCTACAAGACTGCAACATACATACCCACGCTGATTTATCGCCACTCCATCGTGGATGGCGATAAATCAGAGTAAAAACAATTAATTAAAAACATTTCCGTTTGAAAACACACTTCTCATAAAATTCACTTGTTCACAATGTTCTCACAAATAATACTTGCAGCTCATTAGCGTTTTTATGATAATGATTATCATTGTTATTGTGATTGCCATTTATGAGTTGAATGAGCCGCATGGATAAATTATCTTCCCCTGCTCGCCCGCTACCTGTAAATGCACCCCGCCAGGTTGACAGTAAAGACTTATTGGGTGCCGAAGGTCGAGTGGTCATCGTACATGAAGGTCAACAGTATTTTTTACGCCAGACTCAGGCTGGAAAGCTCATCCTGACAAAATAGTTTTATTAGTCATGTTTAAAGCCAGCCACCCAGGTTTTTATCACCAAGGCAGCCAGCGTTTTCTGTACCCTATGGAGAATTTCGCATGTCTTGCAAAAAGTCGGCAGCTTTGTGCCTGTCTGTTATCACTCTGGCCATTTCCAGTACCCTGCCTGTTTTTGCCAAAAATAACCCAATGATGATGACTGTCGTTGAAGGTAATACTACAGAAAGTGAAACAGCGGCCTCTGCCGTCGATATGCTGCATCGGGTTCCGGGTGCGTGAACGAGTGGCTATGGTAAGCATGGCGTTCTGACGATGGTGGGCACCAAACACCCCTGCCAAAACAGGCTATAGCATTAACGATTTCGATGTCAGTGATAAAGGGCAGTATCAGTTGCGTGGTGTCACCGCTACGCGGGTACCAGGTACTGCCTTCGATAAAGAATACGGGTCACCGCAGGATATTCCTCAGGATGGTCGTAATGGGAAAATTTTTGTGAGCTATCAATGGTAAAGGAGCAGTACATGAGTCAGCGTTATGAAACCTGGTTACAACTGAAACAAGAGCACCCGAAGCTGTATGCCCGGGACATAGCCAAATTAATGCAGATTAGTGAAGCAGAACTGACCCAGGCCCGTGTCGGTCATGATGCTAAACGTTTAAAAAGCGAAGCTAAAGCACTGCTAAAGGCGCTGGAAGCGGTTGGCGAGACTAAATGCATTTGCCGCAATGAATACGCGGTTCATGAGCAAGTTGGACGTTTTGAGAACCAGCACCTCGATGGTCATGCTGGGCTTATCCTCAACCCGCGTGCTCTGGACTTACGTCTGTTCTTCAGCCAGTGGGTACATGCCTTTTATATCCGTGAAGCCAATGCGCGCGGTGAACGCCAGAGTATTCAGTTTTTCGACAGCTACGGCGATGCGGTACTGAAAGTGTATACCACTGATAACACCGATTTTGCTGCATGGGATCAAGTGGTAGCCCAGTTTGTTCAGGCAGAAAACCCTGAGCTGGTGGTTGCCCACGCAGAAGCCCCTGTGGAAATCACCCCAACAGTAGAGGGTGCGCAAATCGAAGCCGAATGGCGTGCAATGACTGACGTCCATGAATTCTTTATTCTGCTCAAGCGCCATCAGCTTACGCGTCAGCAAGCATTCCGTCTGGTCAGCGATGACCTGGCCTGTAAAGTCGACAACAGCGCACTGGCACAGATCCTTGATCTGGCAAAACAAGATCAGAACGAAATTATGATTTTTGTTAGCAACCGCGGCTGTGTGCAGATCTTTACCGGTGAAGTGCGTAAATTAATGCCAATGGAAAACTGGATTAATATCTTTAATCCTGAATTCACTCTGCACTTGATGTCTGACACCATTGCAGAAAGCTGGGTTACACGCAAATACACCAAAGATGGCTACGTTACCAGCCTTGAGCTGTTCGCAGCAGACGGCACGCAAATTGCGCAAATCTATGGCCAGCGTACCGAAGGCGAGCCAGAGCAGCAGCAATGGCGTACACAAATCGACGCATTACAAAGCAAAGGATTAACGGCATGAAACGGCTGCTTCTAGCCCTTCTTATACTGCCAGCAATGGCAGGAGCGGCCGAACGCCTGGTGACTATCGGTGGTGATGTCACTGAAATTGTCTGGGCGTTGGGTGCCAGCCAGGACGTTGTGGCGCGTGACAGCACCAGCCTCACGCCGGTAGAAGTCACTAAACTGCCAGATGTCGGCTATATGCGACAGCTAAATGCGGAAGGTATCCTTGCCATGCGCCCGACCCTGGTTCTGGCGAGTGAGCAAGCCCAGCCTTCTCTGGCACTAAAACAAGTCGCTGATGCTAAAGTCAAGGTCATTACGGTGCCCGGGGCAAACAGTCTTGACGTGATTGATGCCAAAGTTGAAGCGGTTGCCAAAGCGCTCGATAAAGAGCCGCAAGGCAATGAACTGCGCCAGCAAATCAAGCAACAACTGGCTTCTATACCTACCCAGCCATTGCCTAAAAAAGTGCTGTTCATTATGAGTCACGGTGGCACGACGGCAATGGGAGCTGGCCAGGAAACTGCAGCTGACTCCGTCATTCGTGCGGCCGGACTGCAAAATGCAATGCAAGGATTCACTCGCTATCAACCGCTGTCGCAAGAAGGCGTTATTGCCAGCCAGCCTGACTTGATCCTGGTCACCACCAATGGCATCAAAACCTTAGGTGGCGAAGAGAATGTGTGGGCCTTACCTGGACTGACACAAACTCCGGCTGCCAAAAATAAACAGTTGTTGGTCGTTGATGATATGGCCATGTTGGGATTTGGTATCCATACCCCACAACAGATTATCAACCTGCGACATAAAGCGGAGCAACTGCCGTGATACGACGTCCCCTACCGCGTCACGCCTTGTGGCTGATGGGGGCCATGTTGGTTGCTACGGCACTCATTGCGGCTAATCTTGGCGCAATGAAGCTCTCGCTGGCGGTGTTGTGGCAGTCTCAGGATGAGGCTTTGCGCCATATCTGGCTCCACATCCGCCTCCCCCGTGTCCTGCTCGCCATTTTGGTGGGCGGGGCACTGGCCCTTTCTGGTTGCGTGATGCAAGGTTTGTTCCGTAACCCGCTCGCCGATCCCGGCCTGCTAGGGATCAGTAGCGGTGCCGCGCTCTTTGTCGGTCTGGCCATCGTCTTTCCCATCGCGCTCCCGGCGATACTGGCCTTGTATCTGCCGATGTTTGCGGCATTTATTGGCAGTCTGGTGGTGACCTTTATCATCTTCCTGCTCAGTCGTCAGGGGAATAACAGCCTCGCACGCTTGTTGCTGGTCGGTATTGCTATCAATGCCCTGTGTGGCGCTGCTGTCGGTATTTTATCCTGGCTGAGTAACGATACTCAGTTACGCCAGCTCTCGCTGTGGGGAATGGGTAGTCTGGGACAGTCACAGTGGTCAACCCTGCTGGCAGCTGCCTCGCTGGCTATTCCGGCCACGGTCGGTATCTGGTTACTGGCTCGGCGTCTGAACCTGCTGCAACTGGGTGATGAAGAAGCTCACTATCTGGGTGTGGATGTTAAGCGTACTCAGCGCCAGCTCCTTATTCTCAGCGCGCTGCTGGTTGCCGCAGCGGTTGCCGTTAGTGGGGTAATAGGCTTTGTCGGACTGGTCGTGCCACACTTGGTCAGAATGTGGTTAGGTGCCGATCATCGCTGGTTAGTACCGGGCTCCGTTCTCGCCGGTGCACTTCTGCTGCTTATTGCCGATACCCTGGCGAGAACGCTGGTGGTTCCCGCCGAGATGCCGGTCGGTTTAATCACCAGTCTGATTGGCGGCCCGTGGTTTCTGGCAATGATTTTCCGCAATCAGGGGAGAAACTGATGTCAGGACTACTGCATACTGAAAATTTGTCGCTCAAAATCGGTAACCGGCTGCTGCTTGACAGCATCAATGTTCAGTTAAAGCCGGGCGAAGTCGTGGCGCTTATCGGCCCCAACGGGGCCGGAAAGTCAACCCTGCTACGCTCCCTGACAGGGTTTCAGGCGCCCAGCAGCGGTCGCGTGGCGCTGAATGGTAAAGACCTCGCTAACTGGCCCAGCGAAGCCTTGTCACGCCAGCGGGCCGTTATGCGTCAGCAGAGTACCATGGCGTTTAGCTGGTCTGTCGAAGAGGTGATTGCGATGGGGCGTGCGCCCTGGCCTTCCGAGAGTACTGAAAAGGTCGTCAGTCAGGTCATGAGTCTGACGGGCTGCGATACGCTGAAAGGTCGGGATTTTTGCCAGCTGTCTGGCGGCGAACAGCAACGCGTTCAGCTAGCGCGTGCGCTGGTGCAACTCTGGCATGATGATATCCCGCGTGGCTGGCTGTTTCTTGATGAACCGACCTCAGCCCTTGATCTCTATCATCAGCAGCACTTACTGCGCCTGCTTAAACGGCTGGCAGCAATGGGTGAGTTGTCGGTCTGCGTGGTGCTTCATGATCTGAATCTGGCGGCCCTGTGGGCCGACAGTATTGTGTTATTACACCAGGGACGTGTGGTCGCGAACGGAACCCCAGATCAGGTTCTGGAAGAACAGGTTTTACAACGCTGGTATCAGGCTGATCTTCGGGTATTCCGTCACCCGGAGCATCCCGTGCCCCAGGTCGGACTTCGCCAATAGTTTAGCTGGAACAGCTCACCTCCAGCCGTTTACCCCAGTCAGGTGGCCGTTGAGTAAAATCATCGTCTCTGTCAGTAAACGGCTGACATAATGCCTGATGCAAGGCAGCCAGTTCATCGATACTCCCCTGCTCTGCGGCACTGATAGCCCGCTGTGCTAACCAGTTTCTCAGAACTAACGCCGGGTTGACCGCTTTCATGGCCTGTTGTCGTGCGGCATCCTCGACTTGTTCATCCTGCAAACGCAGCCGATAATCAGCAAACCAGCGGTCAAATTCCGCCCGGTCAATAAACTCATCGCGCAGCGGTGAACTGGCACTCCTCTGTTCCGTCGAGCAAAGCATACGGAAGGTTCGGGTATAGTCACTGCCCTCTTTCGTCATCAGCGTCAGCAGACCGGTGAGGATCTGATTATCCTCTTTGCGCGCAGTAAACAGCCCCAGTTTAGCCCGCATCTGTTCACCAAATGCCTGCATTAACAATGGCTGATACTCCTCCAGTAATGTATTGAGGCGATCGGCGGTGATAAGCATCGACAGTGACTGAGCCAGACGCTGTAAATTCCACAGTCCCACGGCTGGCTGGTTATCAAATGCATAGCGCCCCTGATAATCGGAATGATTACAAATATAGCCCGGCTGATAATCATCCAGAAAACCATAAGGACCATAATCCATCGTCAGGCCAAGTACCGACATATTATCGGTATTCATCACCCCATGGGCAAAACCTACCGTCTGCCAGTGCGCCATCAGTGTGGCTGTACGTTTAACGATATCGCTGAACCAGAGTGCATAGCGGTCAGCCTCATCCTGCAAATGTGGCCAGTGATGGGCTATTGCATAGTCAGCAAGCTGGCGAACTTTTAACGGTTCGCGGCGATAATAGTAGTGTTCAAAGTGCCCGAAACGGAGATGACTTTCTGCCACCCGCAGTAACATCGCCCCTTGCTCCGTGGTTTCACGCTGAACCGGAGTGTCGCTGGTGACAATAGTCAGGGCCCGTGTCGTAGGAATAGCCAGGGCATGCATCGCTTCACTGGCAAGAAATTCACGGATGGTTGAACGCAGTACCGCTCGACCATCACCCATGCGGGAATACGGGGTCAGCCCTGCCCCTTTCAGATGCCAGTCCATTTTGCGTCCGTCCGCCAGCCGCTGCTCTCCCAGCAACATGCCTCGACCATCGCCTAACTGTCCGGCCCAGCTACCAAATTGATGCCCGCTATAAACCTGAGCCAGAGGCTGCATGCCGGGTAGTAACGCTTCCCCACTCCACAAGCCATCAGAGGACTTATCAAAAAGGGAATGATTAAGTCCTAGCTCTTGGGCAAGCGCAGCACTGTGATAAAGCAGGCGCGCATTTTTTAATGGTACTGGCGTGACTGCACTGTAAAAGTCCGGTAGTTCATCATGCCAGCTATTTTGAAAAGTGATGGTGTTTGTCATAAGCCCTCCACATCACAGTATACCCTCTGGCATATACCCGTCATACTTCAAGTTGCTTGCGCGTTGCTGGCGTTCAGGCAGCCGAATCACATAGTCTACCTATGCTCATCGACTGCCTTCTCTTGGCGCCTACAAGCCACTCGAATTATTTAGGGTATAGCATTTAAATAGATCCCATAAATAAGGATGTTATTGCTGTGAATGTTCAGAAGCATTGAACAAAGCCGAGATATTTTCCGCTGTAATATCCGGCCATAGACTTCCTCGCATAGCCTCAAATTCAAGACTCTTAACTTGATGATATAACTTAATATCATCAATACCCGATACCATAAGGGCCTCACAGAAAGGTGCTATCTGACGAATTATTGCATTAGCAAAAGGAACGAAAGATGGTCGATTAACCTGATGATGAATAAATTGATCGCTGAGGAATATATGTCGGAACAGTCTGTCAAAAATAGCCCGGTTTGAACTTTTGCCTGAGCCTAAATTAGCCAGCGCCAGGGGGAACTTTTCCGCCAGCCAGATAAGTCGGAGATTGTTACGTCCGTAAACCATACCAGGAAAATCTTCGTCAACCATCAGTGTCAAAAATGATAAGTTCTGTAATCGGGTTACCCAGTCGGTATTTTGCATCATCTCCGTGAGAATAATATCGTTGATATTTATCCAGATGGTTATCTGCCAGGATTCAAGTAACGCCCTAATACTTTCAAGCAATAATATTTTTTCGTTAAATAAGGCCATCTGCTGATTCACATCGAGATGAGCGGCTTGCCATGCGGGATATAAAGGTTTCGACGAATCGCGAGCGACCAAAATGGTCATAATCTCCATACCTATCAGTCGGTTATCAGAACGATAGGCAGGTTTAAAGTAATGATGAGCAGAGCCCGTATCACCAGACAAATTATTCATTTCCCAAACCTTACGTAGGGTTATCGAAATAGCATCATAAAAAGTGCGCACCCGAGAGTAATGGTATGAGAGTGAACTCAGTCAGCGCCCGATAATTTTTAAACGGCTAAACCCTAAATAATTCGAGTAACCTGTAAGCGCAAAGTACAGAAAGGCGCTAATCATAGATAAACCCTGTGACTTGAGGTGCACACCGTCACAACGCCCAGGCAACTTGAAGTATTACGGATAAATTTAAGCAACAGATAAGAGAAAACCCGATTGAATCGCTATTTCATCGAATTTCACTTAGCTGCGACTTAATAATAACGGGCTTAGTAAGAAATATACAATATCAATTATTCACATTGATGAAGCATGATCATTTTCTGTACATTCATATCGCTGACGGGAAATAACTTCCGAAGCAAAACGTTAAATACGTCGTGCTTGCCAGAATTTTTTCTTCCAGTAGACATTATCGAGCGAGGAACGGATCACTCCCCGGCTGGTAGAGGCGTGAATAAATTGATTATCCGTGTCATAAATACCGACATGCAGACCACTTTCACCTGAGCCTGTAATAAAAAAGACTAAATCACCAGGTAACAACTCTGTTTTATCAATACGCGTTCCAACTTCAGCTTGCTGGCTGGTCATTCTGGGTAACTGCAAGGAAAATTTATCGCGGTAGGTAGTGAGGACAAAACCGGAACAGTCAATACCACGTCGGCTCATACCGCCATAAGCGTAAGGAGTCCCATGCCAGCTATGCAGCTGCTCATTGAGATAGGCAATCACCGTTATTGAGTCAGAGAGCCGCGCATTGGGTGCAGGAGCACGATGGCTGCTACAGCCAGCCAGAATGATGCACAGTATTGCAATCAGCCACAAACGCATTCTATAACCTCATCAGTTCCGCTTTATCCCTCTGACCTAACGAATCCTGACGAGATATCGTTATTCTGAATGGATAAGCATTCTATGCCCTTCAACAGATAATAACCTGAATGACATATTGTAGACATTATCCAGATACTGGGGCGATAAAACCTCAGCACTGGTTCCTTGTGCCAGCAACTCTCCGGCACGTAATAACCACACCCGATCCGCATAACGCAAGCTATGGTTCAAATCATGGCTGCTCATGATGATGGCAATACCCGCGGCGCTGAAATCCTGTAGCAGGTTATCCAGTGCCGCCTGTTGCGCCACATCCAGACTGTTCATGGGCTCATCAAGCAATAGCAGCTGCCCTGAGGGATTAATCTGTGGATCAATCTGCATAAACACAGCTGCCAGACGTACTCGTTGCCACTCACCGCCAGATAGCTGATTCACTGGACGCGTAAGTTTAGAGCTCAGAGAGAGTTGCTCTGCCAGCTTCATCATCACGGCATCAGCCCCAGGAGCAGATTGATGCAGTTGTAAATAATGCCATACTGGCATCGCAAAAGGCGGTGTTTGATGCTGAGTCAGCCAGGCCCGATGGCGGGATAAGCGAGTCGCATTCCAGTCCGTGAGGGGCTGATTATTCAGCAACACCTCGCCGGGACCCTCACTCATCCCGGCCATTCGCGCCAGCAGAGTGCTTTTCCCGGCACCGTTCGGCCCCACAAGATGGATAATCTCGCCAGCATTAACCTCCGTACTGACAGCCATCAGTCTTCCGGTAACGGCGACATTACGCATTTGCAGGAGCGTCATCTCAGGCTTCCAGAGCCCGGGTGATGGCCTGAACCAGGACTGGATTTTCAGGGGTCATATCCGGAGAGAAGCGTTGGATCACTTCCCCGTTACGAGAGATAAGGAACTTTTCAAAATTCCATAAAATATCACCCGGATTTTTCGGCGCACGGCCTTTGCTACTCATACGCTCGAAAAAACCACTCTCTTCTGGCGCGACTGCCGTGGGCTGAATCGTGGTCAGTTGTTGATATAATGGATGACGATTATCACCATTGACATCAATTTTACTGAACATAGGGAAAGTAACGCCGTAAGTCGTGCTGCAGAAGGTTTTTATCTCTTCCTCACCCAGGGGTTCTTGCCCGAGGAATTGATTACAAGGGAAACCGAGCACCGCAAATCCGTCAGCGCCATAGGTTTCCTGAAGCACTTCCAGCCCGGCGTACTGTGGTGTCAAACCACATTGTGAGGCCACATTCACAATCAACAAAACCTTACCCTGCCAAGGTGTAAGTGTCGTGATTTCACCGTCAATAGTTTTTACTTCGTTATTTAAAATGGTTTGCGACATCACATTAATCCTCAGAGCCTATTGCAGTAGGCGTACATTGTTGCCGCCAGTTTGGACACGGACAGCGCGGAAAAACCGGAACGTACACGCAGTACGTGAGGATTTTGAGCACTGCCCAGAGGCAAAATGGCAAATAAAATAGCCTGATGGGATAGACTATTCGTAAGTTAACGTCCGACTTTCAAGAGTAGCCAGATAAAGACCGGAGCCCCCAGGCTTGCCGTTACAACACCAATCGGTAATTCCGCTGACTGAAGAGCCAGGCGAGCCACAATATCGGCACCGCCTAAGGCGCTCGCGCCTGCCAGAGCGCTTGCGGGCAAGAGTACCCGGTGATCGCTCAATCCCATAATACGCAGCAAGTGGGGTATCACAAGGCCAATAAAACTGATGGCACCCGCCAGCGCGACACTCACCCCGACCAGCCAGCCAGTTACAATAACCAGAATATTGCGCCATAGCCAGACAGGCAAGCCCAGCTGACGGGCAGAATTTTCTCCAAGCGTCATCATATTAAGAGGCTTATGTTGCAGGCAGAGCCAAATTATCACCGGTAACAGGGTCACCATCAGCCACAGCTGCCGCCAGTCTACCCCGCCAAATCCTCCCATCATCCAGTACATCAACTGACGTAAGTCGAGACTTGAGCTGAAATAGACCGCCCAGGTCATTAATGCGCTACATATCATTCCCAACGCTACCCCTGCCAGTAACAGACGGCTGGTTGACAGCTGACGACGCGCAAAACGTAATAAGATGAGAGTGACAATAAAGGCCCCGCCAATTGCACATAATCCAAGAGCCCAACCCGGTAACATCCCCTGCCCCAATAACAGACCGGCTATCAACGCCACGCCAGCACCACTCGATACGCCGAGTAAGCCTGGTTCAGCAAGGGGATTTTCAAAAAGCGCCTGCATAACGGTTCCGGACAGGGCAAGTGCAGCCCCCACCAGTAACACCGCCAGGGTGCGAGGGAATCGTATTTGCCAGATAAAGAGGTTGCCTTCAGCACTCCACCAGCGACTCGGGGGGATCCAGATATCTCCGGCACATAAACTGAGTATCAGAGTGCCAAACATGACAACGGTCAGAGCGGCAATCCAGCGACGCTCAATACGACGTTGTCGGGCGACAAAAGTAAGCATCAGGCCTGATGTATCCTTATAGGGAGAGATGCGATGATTTTACGGAATATTTAGCGGTGGGAACAAGCAAAGAAAAAGGCCGCAGAAGCGGCCTTTTTGTTACGCGAGATTACTCGTCTTTCGGCGACGCATTCTCAACCCGACTTTTCAGTTTCTGACCGGGACGGAAAGTCACCACACGGCGAGCCGTGATGGGAATATCCTCGCCAGTCTTCGGGTTACGCCCAGGGCGTTGATTTTTGTCGCGCAGGTCAAAATTACCAAAACCCGAGAGTTTCACCTGCTCACCATTTTCTAAAGAACGACGGATCTCTTCAAAAAATAGTTCAACCAGCTCTTTAGCATCTCGTTTGCTAAGGCCGAGCTTATCAAACAGATATTCTGACATTTCAGCTTTTGTAAGCGCCATACGTTCAATCCCTCAATGAGGCCTGGAATCGCTCTTTTAATGCTGCGACACATTTCGCAACGGTAGCAGCAATCTCATCTTCCTCGAGTGTACGACCTGAATCCTGAAGGATAAGGCTTATGGCCAGGCTCTTATAACCATCGGTTACGCCCTTACCACGGTACACGTCAAATAAGTTTACGCCAACTATATGATTTACGCCAACTTTCTTACATTCAACTAAAACATCTGCTGCTGGCACGTTTTCAGAGACAACAACAGCGATATCCCGACGGTTCGCAGGGAAGCGAGAAATCTCTTGCGCGTCAGGAATGGCGCGGTCTGCAAGCTTATCCCACAATATTTCGAACACAATAGTGCGGCCATTCAGATCCAGTTTACGCTCAAGTTCTGGATGCACAACACCAATATATCCAATATATTCATCTGCTAAAAACAGTCCGGCACTCTGTCCTGGATGAAGAGCCGGATTATTCTGAACCCGAAATTCGATATCGCTCAGCTTGCCAGTCAGCGAGAGTACAGATTCCAAATCGCCCTTCAAATCGAAGAAATCGACCGTTCTGCGCTCCATGTCCCAGTGCTCTTCATAGTGGTTACCACAAATTGCACCAGCCAGCATAACATCCTGACGGATACCTAAATTAGCATTGGTATCAGGCACAAACCGTAACCCAGACTCAAAAATACGTACACGACTTTGTTGACGATTTTGGTTATAGACCACAGTATTTAGTAATCCGGTTAGCAGAGATAAGCGCATTGCGGACATATCGCTGGCTATTGGATTAGGAAGGATCAGATGTTCTTCACCTGGATGTAGCCACTGCTGCGTTTTCGGATCAACAAAACTGTAGGTAATAACTTCCTGATAGCCTTTGTCCACCAGCATAGTTTTCACACGCTTAAGAGACAAATCTGCTTCACGATGGCTACCCATAATCAGACTAGCCTGAATCGGTAAATTAGGGATATTATCGTAGCCGTAGACACGGGCGACTTCTTCCACTAAATCCTCTTCAATGGCCATATCAAAACGCCAGCTTGGCGCAACGGCTGTCCACTGATTGTCACCCACCGCCACATCACAACCCAGACGATGCAGAATATCGGTCACTTGCTCATCAGCAATATGATAACCAATCAGACGGTCAAGTTTACTGCGGCGTAAGGTAATGGTCGCAGGGACTGGCAGACTCTCTTGATGGCTGGCATCGATGACTGGACCCACTTGTCCGCCACAGATATCAACCAGCAGGCGTGTTGCACGTTCCATCGCCTGATACTGGATAGTCGAGTCAACGCCACGCTCATAACGATGTGAAGCATCAGTATGCAAGCCATGACGACGGGCACGACCGGTGATGGAGAGTGGGTTAAAGAACGCACATTCCAGCAGCACATCGCGAGTTTCGCCATTCACGCCAGAATGTTCACCGCCAAAGATCCCAGCCATCGCTAACGCTTTGCTGTTATCGGCGATAACCAGTGTGTCGGCGCTCAATTTGACTTCATTGCCATCGAGCAGAACCAGCGCTTCGCCCTCTTCTGCCATACGCACCACGATGCCACCATCGATACGGCTCAGGTCAAACGCATGCATTGGCTGGCCCAGTTCGAGCAACACGTAGTTAGTGATATCGACAACCGGATCAATCGAGCGAACGCCACAACGACGCAGCTTCTCTTTCATCCATAATGGCGTCGTGGCGCTAACATTAATGTTTTTTACCACCCGGCCAAGGTAACGAGGACAGGCAGCTGGCGCATCCACACGAATGGGCAGGCTATCATCGATATCAGCATTAACTGCGATGATTTCAGGCTGATTCAACGCCAGCTGATTGAGAACAGCAACATCACGAGCGATACCAATAATACCCAGGCAGTCTGCACGGTTTGGCGTCACGCTTATTTCAATGGTGTTATCGTCAAGCTGCAAGAATTCACGAATATCAACACCAACAGGCGCATCAGCAGGCAGTTCAATAATGCCATTGCTATCGTCGCTGATACCGAGCTCAGAGAAAGAACACAGCATGCCTTCTGATGGTTCGCCACGTAATTTTGCGGCTTTAATTTTAAAATCGCCAGGCAGCACAGCGCCGACAGTCGCCACCGCCACTTTCAGTCCCTGACGGCAGTTAGCTGCACCACAGACGATATCAAGCAGGCGGTCACCGCCGACATTGATTTTGGTGACACGCAGTTTGTCCGCATTAGGATGCTGCCCACATTCGACAACTTCACCGACCACGACACCATTGAAAGCCCCGGCGACAGCATCAACGCCATCAACTTCCAGGCCTGCCATAGTAATTTGATTGCTCAGTTCTTCGCTATTGTTGGCTGGATTTACCCATTCGCGTAACCAGAGTTCACTGAATTTCATTGGATATTCCGCCCTTATTTAAACTGTTTGAGAAAACGTAAATCATTTTCGAAAAATGCCCGCAGGTCAGTCACGCCATAACGCAACATCGTCAGACGCTCCATACCCATACCGAAAGCAAAACCAGAGTAGACTTCAGGATCGATGCCGACATTACGCAAGACATTAGGGTGCACCATGCCGCAACCCAGCACCTCCAGCCATTTACCATTTTTCCCCATGACATCCACTTCTGCGGAAGGCTCGGTGAACGGGAAATAGGATGGGCGGAAACGGATCTGTAAGTCTTCCTCAAAGAAGTTATTCAGGAATTCGTGCAGGGTACCTTTCAGGTTGGTAAAGTTAATATTGGTATCAACAATTAACCCTTCCATCTGATGGAACATTGGCGTGTGAGTCTGATCGTAATCGTTACGGTAAACGCGGCCCGGAGCAATGATTCGGATCGGTGGCTGCTTATCTTTCATGGTGCGAATTTGCACACCGGAAGTCTGAGTACGCAGTAAACGCGTGGCATCAAACCAGAAAGTATCGTGATCGGCCCGTGCCGGGTGATGTGCTGGAATATTCAGAGCATCAAAGTTATGGTAGTCATCTTCAATTTCCGGACCGGTTGCGACTGTAAAGCCCAGTTCACCAAAGAAACTTTCAATTCTGTCGATAGTACGGGTCACCGGATGCAGACCGCCGTTTTCAATGCGGCGTCCTGGCAGAGAGACATCGATAGTTTCTTCTGCCAGTCGGGCGTTCAGCGCCGCGCTTTCCAGCGTCGCCTTGCGTGCATTCAACGCTTCCTGGACCTGTTCTTTTGCCTCATTAATTACCGCACCAGCCGCCGGACGCTCGGGTGCTGGCAGTTCACGCAGGGTGGTCATCTGGAGGGTCAGGTGCCCTTTTTTCCCTAAATATTCGACGCGTACGGTATCTAACGCGGCAACATCCTGGGCATCGTTTATGGCTGCTTTGGCATTTGCAACCAGCTCTGCGAGATGTGGCATGGTATTCCTCATATACCGGCAAACTGCCGGATTAGTTAGTCTGACACGGAAACGAAACGCAAAAAAAAGCCTCCTAAAGGAGGCTTTTGGCGCTGTTTTTCGTTTCTTCTCTTACGCGCAAAGCCCCCTGAAGTCAGGCGCTAAAGTAAAAAAAGAAACGGAAAATAGCAGCATACATGCTTGCGGTTACCTTATTTTTGCAACTCAATAAAATCAGAAGCTATTGAAGCAAACGGCTAAATACCAATAGTCTTATGACACCGAAAATAAAAGAGGGAGCAATGCTCCCTCTGATAACGGGCTTACGCCAGAGCTACTTTCGCTTTCTCAACCAGTGCAGTAAATGCCACTTTGTCGAATACTGCGATGTCAGCCAGGATCTTACGGTCGATTTCAACAGAGGCTTTTTTCAGGCCGTTGATGAATTTGCTGTAAGAGATACCATTCTGACGAGCTGCAGCGTTGATACGTGCAATCCACAGCTGACGGAATTGACGTTTACGTTGACGACGGTCGCGGTAAGCGTACTGGCCAGCTTTGATAACAGCCTGGAAGGCAACGCGGTAAACGCGTGAACGCGCACCATAGTAGCCTTTAGCTTGTTTAAGGATTTTTTTGTGACGAGCACGTGCGACTACACCACGTTTTACGCGAGCCATATTAGCTCTCCTGTTCTATATTCTGATAAAAAGATTAAAAGTAAACTTATGCGTACGGCAGACAAGCGGTAACCAGACCCAGATCCCCTTTGGAAACCAGACCTTTTGCACGCAGGTGACGTTTACGCTTAGTTGACTTCTTAGTCAGAATATGACGCAGGTTAGCGCGCTTACGCTTAAAACCACCAGAAGCAGTCTTTTTAAAGCGTTTAGCGGCGCCGCGTACTGTTTTAATCTTTGGCATTTCAATTTCCACTTCGCATTGTTAAATAAACGAACCAGAAGGCGAACAAATACTACGGGACTTACGCCCCGTAGAGATGTTACTTGATGGCCTTACTGTTTCTTCTTCGGAGCAAGCACCATGATCATCTGGCGGCCTTCGATCTTCGTAGGGAAGGACTCGACTACTGCCAGTTCACTCAGATCGTCACGGACGCGGTTAAGCACTTCCATACCGATCTGTTGGTGTGCCATTTCACGTCCACGAAAACGCAGAGTGATTTTGGCTTTGTCTCCATCTTCCAGAAAGCGAACCAGGCTGCGGAGTTTTACCTGATAGTCGCCATCATCGGTGCCAGGACGAAACTTAATTTCTTTAACCTGGATAACTTTTTGCTTTTTCTTCTGTTCCTTAGAAGATTTACTTTTTTCGTAGAGGAACTTGCCGTAGTCCATTATGCGGCAAACAGGCGGTTCAGCATTGGGGCTGATTTCAACTAAATCAGCGCCTGCTTCTTCGGCTTTTTCTAAAGCTTCATTCAGACTGACAATGCCAATCTGCTCGCCGTCCAGGCCTGTCAGACGAACCTCAGTAGCACGAATTTCTCTATTTATGCGATTAGGACGCGCCGGTTGAACTCTTTTTCCGCCTTTAATACTTTATTCCTCCAGTTGATGTAGATTGCGACTGCGAATTTCATTCTGCAGTTTCTCAATCAATTCGCTTACGTCAACACTTCCCAAATCAACGCCGCGGCGGGTACGTACGGCTACTTTGCCGGACTCAACCTCTTTATCGCCACAGACTAACATGTAAGGGACACGACGTAACGTGTGTTCTCTGATTTTAAAGCCAATCTTCTCATTTCTCAAGTCTGCTTTTACACGAATTCCCGCATTTTGCAGTTTTCGTACTAATTCGCTGACATATTCAGACTGACTATCCGTGATATTCATCACGACGACTTGTACCGGAGCAAGCCAGGTTGGGAAGAAACCAGCAAACTCTTCGGTCAGAATACCGATGAAGCGTTCCATTGAACCCAGGATCGCACGGTGAATCATCACCGGGACCAGACGTTCGTTGTTTTCACCGATATATGATGCATTTAGACGTGTTGGCAACGAGAAGTCAAGCTGAACCGTACCACACTGCCAGGCTCTATCCAGGCAATCGTAGAGGGTAAACTCAATTTTCGGGCCATAAAACGCGCCTTCTCCCGGCTGCCAGTCGAACGGGATCTGGTTCTCTTCAAGGGCTGCGGCTAAATCTGCTTCAGCGCGATCCCACATTTCATCACTACCGATACGTTTTTCTGGACGAGTCGATAATTTCACCACGATTTTTTCAAAACCGAAGGTGCTGTACATATCATAGACCATGCGAATACAGCTGTTAACTTCGTCGCGGACCTGATCTTCGGTACAGAAAACGTGAGCATCATCCTGGGTAAAGCCACGAACACGCATCAAACCGTGCAATGCACCTGAAGGTTCATTTCGATGGCAACTACCAAATTCAGCCATACGCAACGGTAAATCACGGTAGGATTTCAGACCCTGGTTAAAGATCTGCACATGTCCCGGACAGTTCATTGGCTTAATGCAGTATTCACGGTTCTCTGATGAGGTGGTGAACATCGCATCTTTGTAGTTGTCCCAGTGACCTGTTTTTTCCCACAGAACGCGGTCCATCATAAACGGACCTTTTACTTCCTGATACTGGTACTCTTTCAGCTTCGAGCGAACGAAGACTTCCAGCTCACGGAAAATCGTCCAGCCATCATTATGCCAGAATACCATACCTGGTGCTTCTTCTTGCATATGATAGAGATCAAGCTGCTTACCGATTTTACGGTGATCGCGCTTAGAAGCTTCTTCCAGACGTTTCAGATAAGCATTAAGTTGCTTTTTATCCGCCCAGGCAGTGCCATATACACGTTGCAGCATTTTATTACTGCTATCACCACGCCAGTATGCACCAGAGGTTTTCTGCAGTTTAAAATGGTGGCAGAAACGCATATTAGGAACATGCGGACCACGACACATATCAACGTATTCTTCATGATGATACAGACCCGGCTTATCATCATGGCTAATATTTTCATCAAGAATAGCAACTTTGTAGTTTTCACCACGACTGGCAAAGGTATCTCTCGCTTCCTGCCAGCTCACTTTTTTCTTAACGACGGTATAATCTGTTTCGGCTAGCTCATGCATCCGCTTTTCGAGACGCTCGAGATCTTCCTGAGTCAACGTATGGTCAAGGTCAACATCATAGTAGAAACCATTATCGATAACCGGACCAATCGCCATTTTGGTGTCTGGCCATAACTGTTTAATGGCATGACCGAGCAAGTGGGCACAAGAGTGACGAATGATTTCGATACCAGCTTCATCTTTTGCCGTAATGATCGCCAGCTGGGCATCATTTTCAATCAAATCTGTTGCATCAACCAGCTCACCATCGACACGGCCAGCAATACAGGCTTTAGCCAGACCCGGGCCAATATCCAGCGCGACATCTAATGGGCTAACCGCTTGTTCGTAATGACGTTGACTACCATCAGGAAGTGTAATAACAGGCATTTAAAATCCTTATTTGCAGTGGTGACCCACACGTAAGATCACATACAAATTAATATGAGTTATATTAATCAGCTAGTTAGACAAGGTTGAATGCTTCACTATGCAAACTGTGTACCCTTGGATGTACAACATCTCAAATGTACCCCTCGCCTCTAACTGACTACGCCGCTGTATAATACACCTCATTATATAAAGGCGAAAGGTATTGAAGATTAACAACTACTGGGACACCTTCAACTTTCAGGCCTGAATCAGTAAGCTTTGGGATGTTAACGATCTGAGTTTCAGTAAATCGTGCTTTTTTTATTTTGACCTCTGCAAATATAAAGGCAGAAAATCTAATTATAGCTGTCTCATTTTAGGGGGAGTGGACAACACCAGGCAAGGATAGTGTTAGCACTAACGACAAAAGGAACGATCTGTAGCAGAAAAACTATTCCCGTGACAGCATCTCTAACCAGGCATGCCCTGGGTACAAATGACCGAGACAATCCTTCAGCCATATACGCTCAGATGGAGATAAGCGTGGAAGCGCTCTGGCGAAATCATCCTCATCCTTTGCTCGGCAATACTTTGCCTTAAACAGTAGTACTGCCGAAGGATTAAGATAAGGAATACGACTGGCAGTTAACGCGACCATTTCGCTGCGCAGTCGTCTAATTTGCCGATCCCGTTTATAAACCCAATAGTCATCTGTTCCCAGGTCAATCATCATATCCGCTCGCCAGCAGTCAGCTTGATTATCAAAACACCAGATCTGGGAAATCTCCTGCTGTGGTTCCTGGTCATCAGTCAGGTGCTGAAGTTCACCATCACTCACAGCATAAAGTTCCATACCGTTTAATGCATGCCGGAAAACATGCAGGTCCTCGCGCAGAATGGTGAATTCGAGATCTTCATGCTCACGTGTCTTCGTCCCGTGCCACAAATCAAGAGCCCAGCCGCCAACCACACACCAGGGTCTGGATACACTACTCAGTCGATGAGATAATTCAGCGGGATCCCATGCGTCCCAATTATCCTGATCCGGTATCGCCTTTTGCTCTTTCATGTTATCGATTCTCTGCTTTTTTCAGGGCCCCAACAGCCATGATGAAAATGCCCAGCGAAAAAGGAATTCTAGTATTCATTATTGCTTCTCCCTCCTTTCAGCAAGTTACAGCGAACATTCACCAGCGTATTATCCTGAGTGATGTTTTTCTGCCCCGCCCTGTTTAATCAAATTCAATACAAACCAGACTGTTTTTATATTCAACAATTATTTCACATATACAATATATTTAAAATAATTTTTCACTCGCCTTGACAATAATACAAATAAAAATGATACATTACTCATCTATTTAAAATCCACTGTTCTAAATGGAGAACATCCCGCCCAGCTAAAACGTCGTTAAATAAATCAATTCTGTTTTAATTTAGCACCAGAACTTCACGGAGAAATATATATCATATATACACCATCAGTGTTGGAACACTGACGCCATGGAATAATAGAAAAAATATTTATTTTATCAAAAAACCATTAAAACCCTATTATCTTACGATTAGCACGGATAAAAATGAAGGATCATTGGTGAGTGCTGGACGAATTAATTTCGTCCATTCAACCTCATTCACAAACACGACGGAGGTATTTATTACACGATTAACAGAATAACGCGACTGACTGGCGAATGCTTAATGGTTTACCTGACATTATGCAAAGCATAACAAGTCAAGTATTCCTGTCGGCATCGTCTATCAAAAATCACGCCAATCAATAAATGTTTAAATGATATAGTGGAAAGTTCTATGATGAATACTATAGAAAGCTTCAAGCGGAATATGATATATATTTCATTGCTATCTAGCCTTACCTTATCCGCCATGAATGCACAGGCCGATGAAACGACTCCCGCCTCTGAATATGAGGATACCACTGCTAATTTTCCCTCTACTGACCCTACTGCCAGTATAAAAAGGATCTTAAATATAGATGGGCCTTTTGGTTCCATATTGCACCCAAGTAAAATTCGCCTAAATTATGAGCAGTTACATATCCATCCTGATAGCCAATTCACCGGTAGCATTATAGCTAACCACTCAGACATCCATATTCATCAGGCAAAGGTCGCAGGTGATATTTATCTTCGCCTACAGCCATCAGAAGATGAATTAATATCCAGTGAGATCAATCTGTTTAATTCTGCCCTCTCCAGTCATCATCCTGGTGCTGCCCTGGCAGCAGAGAGTAGTGATGTCAATATTCAACACAGCCAGATAGAGAATAGCGCTGGTGGTGCTATCAGTCTTAGCAAAGAAAATGCTGAGATGAACGCCCCCTCTTTTCCGGATGCGACGATAGGTCAATCGACGATTATCACGAGAAACGGTTATGGGATCTCAAACAGTCAACGTTTTCTCAATATCGATAACACTCTTATAATGACAGGTGAAAAAAATAAAGATAACTCGCTCTCCGTGGGCGTCGAAATATTTGCAGCTAACGCAAAGGATGAGAAAATAACGACAACCAATATAATCAACAGTAAAATACACTCGTATGGTGATGGGGTTGATATGTCTGGTGGTGACACTAAAATAAGCAATTCGATAATAAATGCAAGTAACAGTCATGCAATTATGACTGAGGGTGGTAATTTAACGCTCGCTCAAGGCTCAGAGTTAAACGCGCTAAACAATGCCTGTGGTATACAGACTTCTGCTGGGAATCCAGGGAGGTATCATAGCAATGAAATCATTATTGATAACTCGACGATTAACACCGCCAATAACACAGCCATTATCGTTAATCGTATGGATACAGATGAAATCACTGTAAACAAGTCGAATATAACCCTACAAAATAACTCTCGAGTTAGCGCAGGTAATGGTATTGCCTTACAATCTTGGAGAGACTCGTCCGTCAAGCTGGAAGTTAATCGTAGCCATATCTCTGGCGAGATCAGCGCTAACCAGGAATCAATGATTAATATAAATCTGTTCAATAATGCGTTTTTCGACGGCTATACCAAAAACGTAAATTATCTTTTATCAGGTCGTCACTCTTTATGGAAAATAACCGCAAATTCAGATATAAAAAGCCTCTGGCATATTGGTGATATTGAGTTAACCAACGAGCGTCAAACAGGCTCAGAGTTACTTATTCATAATCAATATATAGGAAGTAATGGCACTATAACTTTCGATGTTAATACAGCTTCCAATCGCTCCCTTCCGGGTAAGCTGATTATCCGCGGTGATAGTATTGGCAACGCCAATATTTCTCTCAACAATATTGGTGGCACCAGCGATCGTTATCTTAATCGCTTTGAACTGATTCATGTCGACGGGATCTCTAACGCTGTTTTTAGTCAATCAGGACGTATTGTAGCAGGCGCCTACGATTATTCTCTGGTACGTGGACCAGGAAGCAATGCAGGTAACTGGTATCTGACCAGCCAGACATCACTTAACGATCCCATGGCCAGGCATATCGTCCGTCCGGAAGCGGCGGGTTATATTGCAAACCTGGGTATCGCTAATACCTTATTCGCCACAACGATGAATGACCGCCCGGCTGAAACTCACTATACAGATATTATCACCGGTGAAAAAAAACGAACCAGCTTGTGGCTACGCCAGGCCGGCAACCATAGCAACTGGCACGACAATAGCGGTCAGTTAAGCACCCAGACTAATAGCACAGTGACGCAACTGGGCGCGGATATTCTTCGCTGGACCACAAACGGCCGTAACCAGGGGCGTTTAGGTTTGATGACAGGCCAGGGGATGAGCCGCAGTACTAGCCATTCCTCAATCACAAATTACTCTTCAAAGAGTTCAGTAAAAGGATACAGCATCGGAACTTATGCCAGCTGGCATGGGAATAGTAGCGATAAATCAGGTCCGTATATTAACAGCTGGCTACAGTACAACTGGTTTAATAACCACGTTCAAGGACAGGGAATTTCAGCGGAGAATTACCAGTCAAAAGGTATAAATACCTCATTTGAAGCCGGTTACACTATCAGGATGAGGAAGCCTGGCAACGACAATAACACCATTAACTCATGGTCTCTTCAGCCACAGGCCCAGGTGACCTGGATGAATGTGAAAGCCCGTAATCAACGCGAAGCTAACGGAACCCGCGTCATCAGTCATGGGGAAGGTAATATCCAGACCCGACTGGGGCTCAGAGCGTCTCTGCAAGGTCACCATAATAGGGATAAAAATAAAGGTCGTCAGTTTGAACCCTTCATTGAGGCAAACTGGCTGCATAACACTCGTGACTTCGGTGTCAGCATGAATGAGGTTCGTGTTTCCCAGGCAGGGACTCACAATATCGCAGAAGTGAAGATAGGTATCGCCGCTAAGCTCAATCCAAAGGTCAATTTATGGGGAAATATCGGCACTCAGGTGGGGCATAAAGGATATAACAATACCAATGCAACGGTCGGTATTAAGTATGATTTTTGAGTCATACATATAACAAGATAAGTTAGGACACTTCGTACCCATAGACTATTTACCTGGTATTTTATCAGCGGATAAATCTATGGGTACACCCTCCCCTATTTTAAAAAATTAAGGGACTCTTCTGTTAGTCAGCACACTCACCTGGAACTGAAATCTGAGCGTCAATCGCGCTGATTCGTTCCCGTAAGGTCGGATTTTTGCGCGATAGCATATCGCAGCCGACATTGACGATATTAACAAAGTATGGAGTGGTTGATTTTTCAACGGCGATAACTGCGCTGGCTGGGCGTGCTGCAAATATCCCTGCGGAGAATGACAGCAACAGGCCGGATATCGCTATATATTTTAGCGCTTTCATAATTTATCTCTTACTCAATAAACGAGTTCTCTGAATACCCGTTAATTATAGTCGGGCATCACCCGGTATTGATAGTCAGTTTATTTGTCAGAGAGGCTCAAATTTATTGCGTTCGTGAGTGAAGTGTAAATAAATAAGGAATGCTAATTGACAATAAATAGCGGTTTTATGTCCAAAATAATACGAGTTGCTTAGGCAACATCCAAGCGACTTGAAGTATGACGGGTATAAAATAGGGATTGGGTCATAAAAATAAGCCGGACGTATATCCGGCTTGTCATGGCTAGAGCTTATAACCAAGCGTAATCTGGGTACGCTTATCAGTGCGATTAGGCGCTGATGCTGGTGGCTCAGAGTTCCATGTGACGTAGTAACCGAGTTTCAGACCGAAATTCTCATTGATGGCAACATCCACTGAGGTTTCTGTATTCACGGTACTGTCTTCAGAACCAAAGAACGATACGCCCTGGGTAAATTTAGCATTATCGGTGAACTGCCAGTTATAGATAGCAGACGCATAGCCTAAGCCCTGCGTTTTATTGCCACCGCCGACATATTCGTCATAACGCACACCAGGACCCGCTTCCATACGCAGGAAATGTACTGGACCTGCCAGAATCTGACGACCATAACCTGCGGTAAAGATATCGCGGGCATGATAGCCGTTATAACGATCGGTCAACCAGCTTGCCTGACCAAAAACATAGTTACTGTCAGACAAATTATAACGACCACGACCACCGACAGAGTATTTTTCGGAAGAACGTACGTTGTTAGAGGACGTGTTGCTGGCGCTACCCCACAGTGACCATGCAGTCACCTGCTGGTACCAAGTCATATTGGTATTGGCAGTCAGCGTCGAACTTTTGGTGTTACCTGACTGAGCAAGATAGCCAGCATTAAGGTTACCGCCAAAATCTGTCTTGGCTGTAGCGGGGTCATCCATGACAGTGAACACCGAGTCATCTGCCCAAACAGAATGACTGATAAACGATCCTCCAACCAGGAGGAGTGCAACCGGTACTGTCTTTAAAAGCTTCATTTATTAATCCGTACAACACAAAAAAAGATAACCGCAAGGATTCGGCCTATTTCACAAGAGCCATAGAGCATGACACCAGGAAGGAGGTGAATTATAAAAAAGCTCCGTAAACTTAGCAATGAGATCTTAATAACATTTTTTTGTCAGGTCTAAATTAAAAATCTTTTATTTTCATAATGATAAAAAAACCAGACCTTTCCGCATAACACTGCAAAGCATAGGGGTTACGTCACTTTCATCGATCCGAAACCTGTTGCAGTGGGCACACATAAAACAGGGTTTTACCCGCTGCTTTTTTCAGAATGAACTACGCTTGATATGAACGGAGAAAAATCGCCAGGGATCTCATAGCGATAAAAAACCTGGTAACTGTGCGTGATGTCGCGGTTAGTCACTATTAAGCGCGATAATCTATTGATAATCCGGTCACCCGCAGAGGAATTCAATATGTGGCAAACTATTCGTCGTCTGTTAAGCGAACAGCTAGGTGAGGCCGAAGTTTCGGCGCCAACGCAGCTTCCGGGTGGCCAAAGTCACCAGGCATGGCATCTCCACTATGGTAAACACGAGATTTTTGTCAAAAGTGACAACCATGAGATGTTACCGTTATTTATTGCGGAAGCCGACCAACTGGCGTTATTAGCACGTACCAATACCGTCAGAGTACCTACTGTCTGGGCGACCGGTTCAGAAAGGGATAACAGTTTTCTATTACTGGAGTATCTTCCCGCCAAGCCTTTAGATTTACACAATGCTTATTTACTTGGACAGCAACTGGCACGACTGCATCAGTGGAGCGATCAGCCACAGTTTGGCCTGGACTTTGATAATGCGCTGTCCACGACATTACAGCCCAACCTCTGGCAGAGACGCTGGTCCACTTTTTTTGCTGAACAACGCATTGGCTGGCAACTCGAAATAGCGGCAGAGAAAGGGATGGTCTTCGGCGATATCGATGTCATCGTCGATGCTGTACAGCAGGCTCTGGCTAGCCATCAGCCACAACCGTCACTGTTACATGGCGATTTATGGGCTGATAACTGCGCACAGGGACCTGACGGCCCTTTTATCTATGATCCCGCCTGCTACTGGGGAGATCGCGAGTGTGATTTAGCGATGTTACCCCTGCATCAAGAGCAACCACCGCATATTTATGATGGGTACCAGTCAGTATCGCCACTCCCGTCTGGATTTATTGAACGACAGCCAATTTACCAGCTTTATACCCTGCTTAATCGGGCTGTCGTGTTTGGCAGAGAACATATTCCGGTTGCGCATAATGCACTGGAACAAGTGTTGTCCCGTTAATGGCTAAACAAAGCCCAGCAGACGGAAAAACAGATACCCGGCAACCAGTACAATAACCGGCAGGATATACAGCGGGAAAAACTGGACCAGCAGAGTGTGATGTGGGACGTTAATTTTAGCATTCAGTTGCTGCTTACTCAGTCCCTCCTCTCCTTTGGCCTGTTCGATAATCAACTGATCCTGAACTCTTTCCCGTATAAATTTCACCTGCCGTGACATTCTGGCACCTGAGTCTTTCAACGCCAGACCAATAAATATCAGCGCAAAAATAATCCAGAAAGCAATATTCGTCTGCTGAACGAAATCGGCCTGAGGTGAGTTATCCCAGAACAGATTCAGGAAAGGCGTATTGAAACGCACCATCTCGATCATGACATGAATAAAGTCCAGCATCACCGCATTGATACCGACCTGTTTCTCGCTGTACGCATACATAAATTTCAGCACAGAGATAAAAGTAGATAGCAGCGCCGGGATAAAAATCACCCAACCAGCGATGCGTTTTAGCAAAGCAATCCGTCCAGCTTGTTGATACGTCATGAACTCCCCTTTTTAAGACGTAACATGTCGGATAAAGTCTACCTTGTATACTCCCTTTTCGCCCAGGCTTTACAGGTTAAATTCGCAAAAGAGCCATTGTCCTGTATTGTCTGGGGTCTGAAGTTAACATAACCGTGAATAATATGGACTAAGGGAGGTTTCTAATGGCAAGTACGCATAAGATCCATGCGGCGATTTTTGATATGGATGGTCTGTTAATTGATTCTGAACCTCTGTGGGAACAGGCGGAGCGCGAAATACTCTCCTCTTTAGGCGTGGATACCTCAAGGCACCACGAGCTTCCCGAAACCCTCGGGGTGCGCATCGACGTCGTCGTGGACTTGTGGTTTAACCTGATGCCGTGGACTGGCCCTTCCTGTGCGGAGGTGACAGCCCTGGTGATTAAACGCGTTGTTGAGCTAGTCGAACAGCAACGGCCGCTAAAACCCGGCGTAAGAGAAGCGCTGGCACTGTGCAAAGCTCAGGGGCTGAAAATCGGTCTGGCCTCTGCATCACCGCTGTCGATGCTGGAAAAAGTGCTGGAAATTTTCGAATTGCGCGACTATTTCGATACACTCGCCTCTGCAGAACATCTTCCCTACAGCAAGCCACATCCTCAGGTTTATCTGAATGCAGCAGCCCAGCTCAATATTTCTCCGGTTAATTGTGTCGCGCTGGAAGATTCAGTGACGGGTATGGTTGCCAGCAAGGCTGCACGTATGCGTTCTATCGTAGTGCCGATTATTGAAAGCCTTTCCGACCCACGCTGGGGTCTGGCAGAGGTTAAACTTAGCTCTCTGGAACAGCTTACCGCCAGCAATCTGACAGGCTAAGACGGTGGGTGGTGCAAGCCACCCCTTTTTAGCGCTAAATGTTACAGCGTCACCTCTTTCGCATACTGTATAAAAACCCTATACTGTAAGAATCGACAGTTATTATTCGGGTTGTATTATGACGGCGGAAGGCCATCTGCTTTTTTCTATTTCGCTTGCTGTATTTGCTAAAAATGCGGAATTAACGCCAGTCCTGGCTAACGGGGACTGGTGGCATATTGTTCCGTCGGCCATTCTGACTTGTCTGCTACCTGACATAGACCATCCTAAATCCTTTCTCGGCCAGCGTTTAAAATGGATTTCCAAGCCGGTTGCACGAATGTTCGGACACCGCGGGTTTACCCACAGTTTGCTGGCGGTGTTTATTGGTCTGGCGCTGTTTTCGTTGAAAGTGCCGAGTGACTGGGTTATCCCGGCGGATGCACTTCAGGGTATGGTTCTGGGCTATATCAGTCATATTATTGCTGACATGCTCACACCTGCGGGTGTTCCTTTACTCTGGCCCTGCCGCTGGCGTTTTCGTTTCCCCGTTATCAGGCCACAAAAGGGCAACCAGCTGGAACGTGTGCTTTGTATGGCATTATTCGGTTTTGCCGTCTGGATGCCACATACCTTGCCTGATAATCACGTTGTACGCTGGTCTTCGCATATGATTAATTCATTACAAACGACCTTTAATAGCCTGTTACATCACCGACCAGAACAATAAACCGACAGCTTTATTACCTTTAGGCATAATCAATTGCTTTTGATTATATGGACCTTTATCGCCTTCTGATAGTATAGCCAACATGATATTTTGTTGTATCCATCCAGAATAATGCAAGTTACCTGTAAACCGCATCTATGAGCGCAGACAAATGCTGTGATTAGGTTGGTTTAGCGGCACTAATGCCCGGATAGCTTGAAGTATGACGGATTGATTCTGAATACTACAAACCGCCTTCAAGCCGCTTGAGATATTCAGGATAATAATAATTTAGGAGATACGGGATGAACGTTCCACTGATAGCGAACATTGTGGTGTTCGTAGTATTGCTATTGTTGCTTGCGCAAACGCGTAAAAAACAGTGGAGTCTGGCCAAAAAAGTCCTCGCAGGCTTGGCGCTTGGGGTACTGTTTGGTCTTGGTTTGCATACCGTTTACGGTGCAGGCAACCCGATTCTAAAAGAATCTATTCAATGGTTTAATATTGTCGGTAATGGTTATGTCCAGTTACTGCAAATGATCATTATGCCATTAGTCTTCGCCTCTATTTTGAGTGCGGTGGCAAAGCTGCATAATGCTTCATCCTTGGGCAAAATCAGTTTTCTGACCATTGGAACCCTGCTATTTACTACCATGATAGCGGCTCTGGTTGGGGTACTGGTGACCAATATGTTTGGTCTGACCGCTGCAGGATTGGTTCAAGGTACTGCCGAGAACGCGCGTCTGGCAACCATTGAGTCGAGCTATATTGCGAAAGTGTCCGATCTGACATTGCCGCAGTTAATTCTGTCATTTGTGCCTAAAAACCCGTTTGCCGATCTGACTGGCGCTAACCCAACGTCGATTATCAGTGTCGTCATTTTTGCCGCCTTCCTGGGTGTTGCAGCCCTGCGTCTGTTAAAAGATGATGCGCCAAAAGGTGAACGCGCCCTGATGGCGATTGAAGTCATTCAAAGCTGGGTGATGAAACTGGTTCGTCTGGTCATGCAGCTGACACCTTATGGTGTGATGGCGCTGATGACTAAAGTGGTCGCAAGTTCTAATATCGATGACATTATTAAGCTCGGTAGCTTTGTCGTCGCATCATATATTGGGCTGGGCATTATGTTTGTGGTGCATGGCGTACTGCTGGCTTTCACCGGTATAAACCCGCTGAAATTCTTCCAGAAAGCAGGTCCGGTACTGGCATTTGCTTTCACCAGCCGTTCCAGTGCAGCCAGTATCCCGTTAAACGTCGAAACACAAACTCGCCGTTTAGGTATTCCAGAGTCCATTGCCAGTTTCTCCGCTTCTTTTGGTGCGACTATTGGCCAGAACGGCTGTGCGGGCCTCTACCCTGCTATGCTGGCAGTAATGGTTGCGCCAACGGTCGGTATCAACCCGTTTGATCCTCTGTGGATTGCCACACTTGTGGGTATTGTCACGATAAGTTCTGCCGGGGTGGCGGGCGTCGGTGGCGGTGCAACCTTTGCAGCGCTGATTGTCTTGCCTGCGATGGGTCTGCCAGTCACGCTGGTTGCGCTGCTTATTTCAGTTGAGCCATTAATTGATATGGGAAGAACCGCACTTAACGTTAGCGGCTCTATGACAGCAGGTACTGTCACCAGTCAGCTGATGAAGCAAACAGATAAGTCGATTCTGAACAGCGAAAATGATGTCGAGCTGATTCAACGTTAATACACTGCCCATCAAAGATAGTCATACACACTATGGCTATCTTTATAAATTTCATTCGCCCTGTGAGCCATTTGCTGACGGGGCGTTTTCTTTTCAGAAAAACATCTTTCTGAAGCAGGTTAACTGTTGTTATTTTTGAACTGTCAGATACAACACTCGCATATTATCTGAATATTCAGTTCGGTCAGATGTCGTTATTTTGCCGAGTCTGATTTGCCCAACGTTGCGCTGCCTCCGGCTGAGCAAATGCCGGCGATTGCTGGAAAACATCACCCAGTAGGACAAAAGCAACATACTGCCTCTGTAACTGATACACATCCTGGTACCCTTCCACCCGTCGAGCATGAACAGGAGGCGTTGGTTCAACGCGCGGTTTATAGCTAATAACAGGACGAGTACTCGCTTGACGTAATGGTTTCATAAGTAACATAGATTCAGTGAGTTCAGGAAACACTCGTACTATACCCTAAATAATCCGATTTGCCTGTCACTCCAACGCTCAGAGTGCCGATGAATAGCGCCCGGCAGATAAGGTCGCCCCCTATAACTAGGTTTTTGAGGGGCAGCAACCTTTGCGCTGTGAGAAAAAAAATCGGATATCTGTACCCTGGTTTATAAAAGAAGTGAACAATCGTGTTTCCTTATTTTCTTACACTCTTCCCTCGCTTGTTAAAAAAAAGGCCATCCTAAGATGGCCTATCGAAGAGACTAAGATCATTATTTAGCTTGTGGGTCGGTGTCATATTCCGCACAAGTTTGATAGCCCGAATTCATTACGTGTCCGGTATCGTCCAGAGCAACAAAGTAGGTATCAATTTTGCCATTACGCTGGCCAAGGATATAGGTCTGGCACGTTCCTTTAGCATGAATCATCGAGACTTCAGAAGAAGGTTTTCCTGCCAGCTGCATCACTTGGTCGCGACTCATTCCCTTTTTAACATCTTTGACCACCGGCTCAGTGACCAAGTCTTTGGTACGATCGTAGGCAGTACAACCTGCCAGCAGGCTGAGAAGCGCAGCACTTCCGATCAAAGCAGCAAATTTCTTGTTCATTATATGTCCTTAGTCTGTTGGTCTTTGACGTATATGTCACTTATAAGCCTGGAATAGAAATGGCTTTTTTTCAACTAATTGACCATTTTGATTCTAAATTATGTCTGTGAGACGACATTTTTCACCCAAAATAGCAAAAAAACATCCGGCGTATACCGCAGCTGGCGCTTGTGACTTGTCGTTTCAAAAGCAAACAGGTAACTTTATTGTTCAAGGGGTTATACTTGCACATCGCAGGTAGTCCATCACCGGAGGTATTAATGAGTCTGCAGCAGGCAATCATTCAGGCATTAGGTGTGAAGCCAGAAATAGACAGCGCCCAGGAAATTCGCCTGAGCGTTAATTTCTTAAAATCTTATCTGGCAACCTATCCGTTTATCAAATCGCTGGTGCTAGGTATCAGTGGTGGTCAGGATTCAACTCTCACCGGTAAACTATGCCAGATGGCCATCAGCGAACTGCGTGCTGAAACCGGCGATAATCGTTACCAGTTTATTGCGGTACGCCTGCCTTTCGGTATCCAGGCTGACGAGCAAGACTGCCAGGATGCTATCCACTTTATTCAGCCCGACCGCGTGTTAACCGTCAATATTAAAGCCGCGGTACAGGCCAGCGAACAAGCGTTGCGTGATGCGGGTATTGAAGTCAGTGATTTTGTGCGCGGTAATGAAAAAGCGCGCGAACGCATGAAAGCGCAGTATAGCATTGCCAGCATGCTGCAAGGTGTGGTGGTCGGAACTGACCATGCAGCAGAAGCGCTCACCGGTTTTTACACTAAATATGGTGATGGTGGCACCGATATCAATCCGCTGTTCCGTCTCAATAAACGTCAGGGGAAATTACTCCTGAAAGCCTTGGGTTGCCCGGAACATCTGTATTTAAAAACGCCAACTGCCGATCTTGAAGATAGTCGTCCTTCACTGCCAGATGAGGTTGCACTCGGTGTCACCTATCAGCAAATAGATGATTACCTCGAAGGTAAAACGCTGGATGAAGCCACGCAAAAAATCATTGAAAACTGGTACTTGAAAACAGAACATAAGCGCCGTTTGCCGATAACCGTATTTGATGATTTTTGGAAGCAATAGCGGTTTATACCCTAAATAATTCGAGTTGCTTGTAGGCGCCAAGTTCAGGCCGTCGATGAGCATAGATAAACTATGTGATTCGGCGGCATGAGCGCCGGCAACACCCAAGCAACTTGAAGTATGACGGGTATATACCCTAAATAATTCGAGTTGCTTGTAGGCGCCAAATTCAGGCCGTCGATGAGCATAGATAAACTATGTGATTCGTCAGGATTGACGAAGGTAACGCCCAAGCAACTTGAAGTATGACGGGTATAAGCTCAAGGCACTCCGCTGCCTTGAGCACAAGCTTACCGAATGACAGGTCGCTTAATCATGCGGCCCTTTAAACACAGTAATTAATAACAGAATAAAAAAGATACGACGCAGGCTAAATGCTGCGTCTTGTTTTATCAGAGAAATTTATGAGTCCATCCTCTCGGGCCACGGCTACTGGCCTGGTCGCCATTATCCTGTGGAGCACTTCTGTTGGTCTGCTACGGAGTATCAGTGAATATTTTGGTGCCACTGGTGGCGCGGCGCTCATTTATACCGTCAGTGCTCTTTGCCTGTGTCTGTCCCAGGGCTTACCTAAAATCAGAGAACTGCCACGACGATATCTGTTTTCCGCCGGTATTTTATTTGTCAGCTATGAAATTTGCTTTGCGCTGGCTATCGGTCTGGCAGAAACACGCACGCAATCACTCGAGCTCGGTTTAATCAATTATCTCTGGCCCTGTCTGACTATTGTGTTGTCTCTGTTTATCAATGGTCAGCGCAGCAGTTTATGGTTATGGCCAGGAATGGTGCTGACGCTGGGCGGCGTATTTCTGGTCATGCAGGAAAGCGGTGGCGGTTCACTCGCCTCAATGTGGCACAATATTGAAAGCAACCCACTCCCGTATGGACTGGCGTTTACCGCCGCTATAACCTGGGCCCTGTACTGTAATCTGACACGCCGTTTTAGTGAGGGTAAGAGCGGTGTGAGTCTGTTTTTTTGCGCCACGGCCGCTATTCTGTGGGTAAAATATGCCCTCACCAACCAGCCTGCCATCAGCTTTTCGCTTGCGCCAACATTACAACTGCTGTTTATGGGGATCTCCACTGCCGTTGCTTATTCGGTCTGGAACCGGGGGATACAAGCAGGGAATATGACATTACTGGCAACTGCATCCTACTTCACCCCAGTAAGCTCTGCTCTGCTTGCCAGTTTGTGGCTTGGTTTGCGTCCGGGCTTGCCATTCTGGCAAGGCGTTATGATGGTGGTCGCAGGTTCATTAATCTGCTGGCTAGCGACGCGATATTATCGATAACAGGATTTGTTTTTTTGCCGGGAATTATTATACTGTATAAAAATACAGTAATGATGATTTCAGGAATACTTATGCCAAAGATTATCTATTATGTTGCCGCCTCACAGGATGGTTATATTGCAACAACGGATCACCAGCTAGACTGGCTGGAGAATTTTCCGCAGGCAGAAGATGCCACCCCTTATGAGGTGTTCTATCAAGCAATTGGGGCGGTGGTGATGGGAGCTGAAACTTATCGCTGGATTATGGCTCACGCAGCAAATAGCTGGCCTTATAGCCAGATTCCGGCTTTGGTTGTCAGTAGCAACCCTTTGGTTATTCCTGAAGATTTAAATATTACGCAAGTCACAGGTGATGCCAGCACTGTCGCACAGCTTGCCAGGCAGGCTGCAAAAGGACGAGATGTCTGGTTGGTTGGCGGCGGAAAAACAGCGGCCTGGTTTGCCGATGCGGGAGAGTTGCAACAGCTTTTTATTACCACTATTCCGGTCTTTTTGGGACAAGGTATAGAAATACTCCCGGTAAAACAGCCAATCAGCGCCTCACCTGATTCATTTCGGGTGTTAAAAAATGGCGCCACAGAGACGGTGCTAAACCTGTCTTCTCGTCATGGATAACCGTAGAAAACAAAACAGTGAAGAGCGTTTTCTTCACTGTTGAGAGTGATGACAAACCTTATTTTCTCTCTGGCAAAGCATAGGTCGCCTAATAAAAAATAAGGAAAATCAATTCATTGATTTTCGGCTGTTAACCACAAAGGAGGAAAAACCACGTTTTTTCCTTC
>Ga0256410_1000204_pt1 | contig 71876 bp, 68 predicted proteins | sample PhyWR1_FD_185983 | JGI IMG/M metagenome (GOLD analysis project Ga0256410, IMG submission 185983) | Leaf surface microbial communities from wheat plants in UC Gill Tract Community Farm, Albany, California, United States - DLSL W.R1 | ecosystem: Host-associated > Plants > Phyllosphere >... | reverse complement strand
CATTAATTCAACGCATTAAATATTACTTTCCATTTTGAGCATTATTTATGCACTCAGGCCTTGAGTTTAGCCGGTGGTATAAGTATTATTACGCGTCAATTTTTCAGCCGCCATTCAAACAACGTTCCTTGCTTCCATGGGCCGCGGCTGACCCTGACAGGAGGCTGAATAATCCGTAAGGAGCAATTCGATGCGTCATTACGAAATCGTTTTTATGGTCCATCCTGACCAGAGCGAACAGGTTCCGGGTATGATCGAACGTTACACTGGTGCAATTACTGCAGCAGAAGGTACGATCCACCGTCTGGAAGACTGGGGCCGCCGTCAACTGGCTTACCCAATCAACAAACTGCACAAAGCTCACTACGTTCTGCTGAACGTTGAAGCTCCGCAGGAAGTGATTGATGAGCTGGAAACTAACTTCCGCTTCAACGACGCCGTTATCCGCAGCATGGTTATGCGCGTTAAGCACGCGGTTACCGAAGCATCTCCAATGGTTAAAGCTAAAGACGAACGTCGCGATCGCCGTGATGATTTCGCTAGCGAAACCGCTGACGATGCAGATGCTGGGGATTCTGAAGAGTAATTCTGATGATGGCCAACCGGTTAGTGTTGTCTGGCACTGTGTGTAAGACACCGCTTCGTAAGGTCAGCCCCTCAGGAATTCCTCACTGTCAGTTCGTGCTTGAGCATCGTTCTGTACAAGAGGAAGCCGGTTTTAATCGGCAGGCGTGGTGCCGAATGCCAGTGATTGTTAGCGGGCGTACGAACCAAGCCATTACTCACAGTATAACGGTCGGCACGCAACTCGTTGTTCATGGCTTTATCAGTTGTCATCAGACAAAAAATGGCCTGAACAAAATGGTATTGCATGCCGAGCAGATTGATTTGATAGATTCTGGAGACTAGCCATATGGCACGTTATTTCCGTCGTCGCAAGTTCTGCCGTTTCACCGCGGAAGGCGTTCAAGAGATTGACTATAAAGACATCGCTACGCTGAAAAACTACATCACCGAAAGCGGTAAGATTGTCCCAAGCCGTATCACCGGTACCCGTGCTAAATATCAGCGTCAGCTGGCTCGCGCAATCAAACGCGCTCGCTACCTGTCTCTGTTGCCGTACACTGATCGTCATCAGTAATCGGTCACGGTCCATTAATACGACTTTGAGAGGATAAGGTAATGCAAGTTATTCTGCTTGATAAAGTAGCAAACCTGGGTAGCCTGGGTGATCAGGTTAACGTTAAAGCGGGTTATGCTCGTAACTTCTTAGTACCACAGGGCAAAGCTGTCCCGGCAACTAAGAAAAATGTTGAGTTTTTCGAAACTCGTCGTGCTGAACTGGAAGCTAAACTTTCCGACGTTCTGGCTGCTGCCGAAGCACGCGCTGCGAAAATCACAGCACTGGAAACCGTTGTTATCGCTTCTAAAGCGGGTGACGAAGGTAAATTGTTCGGTTCTATCGGTACACGTGACATCGCTGATGCAGTAACTGCAGCTGGCGTTGACGTTGCTAAGAGTGAAGTTCGCCTGCCGAACGGCGTTCTGCGCACTACCGGTGAGCACGAAGTGGACTTCCAGGTTCACAGCGAAGTATTCGCTAAACTGACTGTAAACGTTGTTGCTGAATAATTAATTATTCACACCGTTTTTAACGCCAGCCTTGTGCTGGCGTTTTTATTTGTTGCGCGCTCAGAAACATCCCTTCAGATTAACGCCCCAGCCTGAAACTACCGTCTTGCTGACGAGTGAAATGGACTTGTCTATTGTCTTTTTCATTTTCAATCGACAATCCAATAACCACACCATCTTCATTCTCAAGAATACGTACCGTCTGACCCGCTTGCAGATTACTCAGGGCTTTATCACTCCCTTCAACTTGTGCCATGGCATAGACATCTGTGGGGGGCAGATTATTATCGCGGAATAGTTGTGCCATAGTCTGGCCTGGTGCTATCTGATAGGTACGCCATTGACTCTCATTGTCACTATTCTGAATCGCCTCTTCTGCTGGTGGCGTGGAGGTATTCTCTTGTGGTATTGGCTGACTCTCGCTGATATTGCCATTCTCACTGCTGTTATAAGAAGGCACCACCAGATTCGCCTGTAATGGCAAAGCCGCTTCGTTATTCAGTCTGATAGTCTGAGGCTTCGGAGGCGGTGAATCGTCTGGCCATAAGAAGCAGACAGAAATGACTATCACACTGGCAATGATCCCACGACGGTGCGCTGGAGGGAGGGGGTCCAGAATGCGGAAATGTTCAGGTGCTTGCCAAATCTTTATTAACCAGGGTTTCACGGCGAATCGCATCGCTAACCTCCTCTTGTGCCCATAAGTCCATAATATAACGCTGACTGCGCTCACTCACCCGTTGAGTCGGCTCACCGGGATCCCTTCTCTTGCCGCCTTGCTGCAACTCGAATTATTTTGGCTATAAAAGAGTTAAGCGCATTGAGCCTGTTGAATACATTGTTCCTGTTTTATTCTGATTTGTCACCTGCGGGTCAATTGCATTTTACCGGGCAGGTATAACGCTGTTATGCTTGCCGCTGATATTAAAACCCTTGAAAGGATAATCCATGACAACTCCTGCTTTTGACAGCGTTGAAGCACAAGCAAGCTACGGTATTGGTTTACAGATCGGTCAACAACTGAGTGAATCTGGCTTAGAAGGTTTACTGCCAGAAGCACTGCTTGCTGGTCTGACTGACGCACTGGAAGGCAATACTCCAGTCGTACCAGTAGACGTGGTTCACCGCGCTCTGCGTGAAGTGCATGAACGCGCTGATGCAGTACGTCAGGAACGTCAAAAAGAGCTGGCTGTTGAAGGTCAGAAATACCTGGAAGCTAACGCGCAGAAAGAAGGTGTGAATAGCACTGAATCAGGTCTGCAATTCCGCGTTCTGACTCAGGGCGAAGGCAGCATTCCTGCTCGTACCGATCATGTCCGTGTTCACTATACCGGTAAACTGGTAGATGGCACTGTATTCGACAGTTCTGTACAGCGTGGCGAACCGGCTGAGTTCCCGGTTAATGGTGTTATCGCTGGCTGGATTGAAGCGCTGACATTAATGCCAGTAGGCTCTAAATGGGAACTGACTATCCCTGACAACCTTGCTTATGGCGAGCGTGGGGCTGGTGCTTCTATTCCACCATTCAGCACCTTAGTGTTTGAAGTTGAGCTGTTAGAGATTCTGTAAGCACTGACTGCTCTGCTTAACGCAAGAGTCACCAGATGTTAGCGAGCGGCCCTTTTCAGGGCCGTTTTTTTATTCGGTGAAAGGTTCTCCCAGGGTGAGCATCAGGCGATTAGCCCAGGCGAAAAACGCCGTTGACTGTACTAAATCCAGTAACTCCAGCTCGCTGAGTCCTTGCTTTCTGAGTAGCGCCAGTTGCTGCGCACTGGCACTGGCAGGGATGGTAGATAGCGCGGCGGCAAAGTTGATTTCTGCTTGCCAGCGCGGGGACTGACCTTCACTTAATGGCTGACCGGGTTGAATGGCAAGCAGCCTGTCGATAGCGTCATTATCTTTGGCTAACTGTCCTGCTTTACGGGCATGTACCGAAGCGCAAAATATACAACCATTCACCTTACTCGCGATGGTAGCGGCAAGTTCTCGTTCAGCACGTGGCAAACCACCAGAGGTAAAGAAAATCCCTTTATCCGTCAGAGTACGTTGCTCCAGTACCGGCAAGTTACGACCCAGTAAGCGGAAATAATCTGAGTTATGATGACCAAAACGCTTCAGCGTATCCTGTTCATCTGTGCTGAATTCGCTAAAGGGTTTTGCTGACAGCCATGGCTCCCAGCCTAATTCAGCCCGAGTAAAAGCTTGTGGCGCAGATTTACCACTCTGACTATGGGGATGACGATGCCATTCCCCAGCGCCTGGAATGCGTTCTTGTTCATTATTAACCGATTTATGACCCAGTAAACGCAGGCCACGCAGCAGGCGACTTTGAAAAGCGATAAAACCGATTATCTGGGATAAGGTGACAATCTCTTCTTCATTGAACCCAGCAGCACTCAGGGCTTGTACTCCAGCGAGACTTGCCTGAACCGGTTGAAAGCTGACTTGTTCAGCATGATCAAGCAGTCTGACGAAGCGATCGCTGAGTGACGGGGAGGTTATCCGCTGGCTGTAATGCTCGATAAGTAAAGGATCTTCATGCCATTCAGCGACGCGCTTTGCCAGCTGAAGACGTTCAGTCAGTGTCAAACCACTGATACTGTCTTCACTAAATAAGGCTTGATAACTGCCCTCGGCATGTCGGGTCGCCGCATCACGAATTTCCCGAGCTTCAGCCAGTGCAGTTCCTGGGGTAACTTCTGCCAGCTGACTGAGCAGGTCTGGTTGACTCATAGTGTCTCCTTAGTGAGTATCGGTGCGCGTACAGAACGGGTTCCGTTGCTTATCCAGCCGAGTGCTGGGGCAACTTGCTGTGCCAGCAGTTCGATGGATCGCAAAATAAAGGCATGGGGTGGGTCGATGGAATGAACTTGAAACGATAAATCGGTGACACGGGCTAATGAGCTGTCACGTTTTAATGAAGCTATCACCTGCTGGGCATCACCAAGGTGCACATCAAAGGTCTCTATATATGAATCCAGGCTATCAGCTGGCAGGCGATATCCCTGAAGACGGAATTGTTCCGCTTGCTGACGTAAACCGGGGACGGCTAACTGTCGGGCTAGTTCACCTTCATCGGTGACAAAGCCAGTGCGTGAAGCAAGGATCCTCGGCTCAACACCATCAGGGAGTGCATCAAGATAGGCATCAATAATGGGATTCTGGATAGCATCGAGTGGAGCATCCAGGGCATCAACTGGGCGAGGTTGGGTTCGCGAGAGCATTAAGCCATCTCCCGCTTTACCTGCCCGAGCACCGCCATCAACTGAAAAAGTTGCCTGCCAGATCCGTTGGCTCAGTTGGGGGGAGGCAGGATAGAGGTGATTATCGGTCCCGGACAGGGGTTCATCATTCAGCGCCGCACGCAGGATCGCCAGATTTTCAGCATAAAACTTCCCGCGTTCACTGCTTTCCAGTCCAAAGGCGGGGAATGAGGAAGGTGTTCCACCGGAGCCAACCCCTAACTCAAAACGTCCTTTGCTTAATAAATCCAGAACCACGGCATCTTCTGCCACCCGTAGTGCTGACTCCATTGGCAATGTGATAATGCCGGTTCCCAGGCGGATCCGCCGGGTTTGTGCTGCAATATAGCTTAAAAATACCAGCGGAGCTGGCAGGCCACCTTCCGCTTCATGGAAGTGGTGTTGGGCGACCCACGCCGCGTCAAATCCCTGGCGTTCAGCATGAATAATTTGCTCTGCCGCTAACCGGTAGCGCTCAGCAGCAGGAACCTTGTCCAGCAGGCGAGTAAAGAAGCCAAGTCGTTTAATCGTCATGCAACGCTCCGCTCAGTAATGTGGATAGTAGGAATTGCATTAAGCAACTGTTGGGTATAATCACTGGCAGGGGAGTTAAAGACCTCGGCTATCTGACCACTATCGACTAATTTTCCCGCCCGGAGCACCGAAACGCTGTGTGCGAGCTGGCGTACTGTGGCCAGATCGTGGGAGATAAACAGATAGCTCAGACCAAGCTGTTGCTGAAGACTGTCCAGTAATTGCAGAATCTGCGCCTGAACCGTGACATCCAGCGCTGAAGTCGCTTCATCGAGTACCAAAATTTGCGGTTCAAGTACCAGCGCTCGGGCAATAGCTACCCGCTGGCGTTGTCCACCTGAGAGCTCATGTGGTCTGCGCGTCAGGATATCCAGCGGCAGAGCGACACGATGTGTAATGGCTTCTACTTTTTCCCGGCGTTCAGTTTTTGATAATTTACCAAAGTTTTTCAGTGGTTCTTCAATCACTTGAAACAGAGTCTGACTGGGATCGAGAGAAGCAAATGGGTTTTGATACACCAGCTGAATTTTCTGACGTAGCTGACGGCGAGCTTCCGGGCTAAGTGCCGTAGTATCTATCCCATCAATCAAGACCCTACCAGCATCCGGTTGCTGAAAGCCCAGCAGAATACGGGCCAGAGTTGATTTGCCTGAGCCAGACTCGCCGACTAAGGCATGGGTGGTACCGCGTTCAACCTGGAGTGAAACATTATCCAAGACTTGAAGCACCTGCTCCTGACCTTTACCCAGAGAAAATGCGTGACTCAGATTTTCAATTTTAATGGCCGCCGTGTGTACCGTCTTCACTGGCCATGGGCGCAGGGTTTGTGAGAGCCCCGGAGCATCAGCAAACAGTTGTCGGGTATACGGGCTTTGCGGGCGCAGCACCACCTCAGCCGTCGGCCCTGATTCCTGAATACGTCCATCACGAAATACCAGAATACGGTCAGAACGTTGGGCGGCCAGCGACAGATCATGGGTCACAAATAAGACCGCAGTCCCGGACTCTCGGCGTAAATTATCCAGCAGATCGAGGATACGTTTTTGGACGGTCACATCCAGAGCACTGGTGGGTTCATCAGCAATAATCAGTAAAGGTTTAAGCGCTATTGCCATCGCAATCAGCACCCGTTGCTTCATGCCACCAGAGAGCTGGTGTGGGTATTGATTGACTCGCTGGGCAGGGTGACTTAGCCCCACTTTTTCTAACAGATTGACAACCTGAGCATCGCGCAGCGATTTTGGTATACGGGTATGTAACTTCAGAACTTCAGCCACTTGCTGACCAATGGTTTTGACTGGGTTTAAGGCACTGCCGGGATCTTGAGGGATCAGGCTGATACTGGCTCCCCGTAAGCCATCAAGCTGACGCTCAGACCAGCGGCTAATGGGTTGACCGTTAAGCTGGATCTCGCCTGATTCAATAATGCCGTTTTCACCCAGTAATCCGATAATTGATTGAGCGAGGGTCGTTTTGCCGGAGCCTGATTCACCGACGATGGCCAGAACTTCTCCAGCGTTTAATTCAAACGACACGTCATGTACGACTCGTTTATTCATTCCCCGCTGCCGCCAGGCAATATTGAGATCATTGATTTTCAATAACGTGTTATTCATGAATTTCTCCTGGCGAAATGGTGGCTTAGACGATTAACGGCTAATACTACGGCGACCACCACCAGGCCTGGGAAGGTCGAAAGCCACCATGCCGTTGCCAGATAATTACGTCCTTCAGCAATCAGTAATCCCCATTCTGGAGTGGGTGGGGGAGTGCCATAACCAAGAAAGCTTAAGGTAGACAGTGCCAGAATAGCGCTGCCGAATTGCAGAGCAGCAAAGGCAAAGACCGAGGTCATGGCGTTAGGCAGGATATGACGCCAGAGGATCTGGAAAAAGGTACCGCCGCTGCCGATGGCGGCTTCCACATAATCGTGATGACGTATGCGTACCACCTCTGCTCGAGCCAGGCGAGTGAAGTTGGCGACTGAGGTAACGCCGACCGCAATGGCGGCATTAACGGTGCCAAATCCCAGCAGAATAATCACACTCAGTGATAGCAGCAGGCCTGGAATGGCAAGCAAAACATCCACTCCGCGCATCAGCGTATTTTCTGTTTTACCGCCAGCGGCACCCGCGATGACGCCAAGAGTTACACCGACAACCAGCCCCAATGCAACAGCAACCAGAGCCCCGGAAAGAGAATGGGAAGCCCCCCAAACAATACGGGCATAAAGATCACGTCCCAGCTGATCCGTCCCTAGCCAGTGTCCCGTCTGGGGAGCCAGGCGTTGAGCTCCGGGCAGCCCTTCAGTTGCGCTATAGTCGGTGAAAAGCGCCGGAAACAGTGCCCAGCTAGCGACCAGTAAGACGATAAACCAGGCGAGCCATAAGCTGGGCTGAAAGTCGACGCGAAGCCGTAATAAGCGGCGTGAAGCACGACGTGGAAGTGAAATATTAATATCAACGGTACTCATGCAATCACTCCCCGAATAGATTTAAGACGCGGATCGAGCAAGGGATAAATCAGATCAACCACTAAATTAATCACCACAAAGCTCAGAGCTGAAATCATCACTACGGCTTGTAACACGGCACCATCCTGATTATTCACGGCGCGCTGTGTTAGCTGCCCCAGCCCGTTTAAACCAAAGACGGTTTCTGTTATCAGTGCACCAGCGATCAGTTCACCCAGTAATAATCCCGCTACGGTCAGCACAGGAAGCAGAGCATTACGGGCCACATGTCGCCACAATACTCCGGCATGACTGCCCCCTTTGGCCCGGGCAACGGCAATATAGGGCTGGGTTAAGACCTGGTCGATGCTGCGCATGAGTAGTTGTGCTAGTGGTGCACTGATGGGCACCGCCAGCGTAGCGACAGGCAGGATTAACCCTTGCCAGAATCCAGGGTTAATCACCGGGATCAGTCGCCAGTGGAAGGAAAATAATTGAATCAGCGCAATACCCAGCCAGAAGGTGGGTATGGCAATAAATAGCGCGGGAAGGTTGGCAAACACCGTTCGCAGCCAGCGCAGCGGTGTCAGGGTTGAGGCTGCCGAAATCACCACCGCCAGCACTATTGCACAGATAAATCCCAGGCCTGCCAGTCGAAGCGTAGCGGGCAGATTGGTGCTAATAAGCTGGCTGACAGACACACCGGCTTCCACTGAATAGCCGAAGTTGCCGCGTAACATATTGCCAAGAGTGGTCAGATATTGTTGCCACAGCGGAGCATTTTCCCCATAGGCAACGCGTATCTCCTGAATTTGTGCCGCACTTAACCCTAAGTCCGGGTTTTGAAACTTAATCAAAATAGCGTCAGCAGGCAACAACTGAAGCAGGATGAACGACAGGCTATAGGCCGCCCACAATACCAGTATTGCCTGACCAACTCGGCCAGCCAGATAACGAGTCATTCACTTCTCCTTAGCGTTTTTCAAGCCATGCGGTATAGAAGGAAGGGCGACCCACTGCTTCAAAATCAATCCCTTTTAACCAAGGGGCACCGGCATAAACCTGAGGCTCCTCAAAAATTGGAATCACATAGGCTTGCTCAATCAGATAGCGCTGCGCGTCGCCGGCCAGAGCCAAGCGTTTTTGTGGGTCAACTTCAGAAGAGATACCGACCAGAATGCTATTCAGCTTGTCATCACTAAACTGTGAGCTGGCACTAAGCCCGCCTTTTTGCAGTAAAGCGTCACGGTTAGCAGGGTGGAACTGACTCTTAATAACATCGGGATCAGCCCGTCCGACTATAATCACATTGGCTGCTGTTTTTTGCGGGTCGGCGCTATCTATGGCACGACTACCGGCATCACCTGCGCGAATTGTTAAGCCGACACCGAGTTGTTTCCACTGCTGGGCAACCAGTTGTAGGACTTCTTTATTCTGTGGTTGTGGCAGAGACTCGTAGACAGTCAGATTAAGGGCTTTACCGTCCTTTTCCCGAATCCCGTTACTCCCTTTTTTCCAGCCGGCTTCATCAAGTAACTTATTGGCAAGCACGGGATCGTATTTCAGCCGATCGCGCAGATCGACATAACCCGCAGCAGTCGTCGCCACTATCGAAGTCGCTACCGGATAGTTTGGGGAGAATAATGTGTCGACAACTTGCTGAGTATTGGTGCCATGTAGCAATGCCTGACGCACGCGTACATCAGAAACGAGTGGGTTATCAGGACGCAGGGCGATACCATCGTTAACTCCACGAGTCGGTGCTGCGTAGACTGGGAATTGCTGATCGCTGGCCTGCTTTTCATCATAGGCCTGAACCTGGCGAATAAAATCAGCTTGCCCGGCGAGCAAGGCTCCAATACGTACACTATCTTCAGGTGTGACCAGAATCTTGATGCTATCCAGGTTAGCTGGCCCTTGCTGAGGACTATTTTTCGGTCCCCACTGGTAGTCTTTACGAGCCGACAAATCTATTTCGCGTCCCAGTACTTCATTTTTCACCACAAATGGGCCGGAGCCGATTATCTTGCGTGCATCACCCAGCTCGTCAAAACCGCGGGCAAGAGTACTTAACGACACGAGTCCGGAACCAATTGTGGCAGTACCTTGCAGGAAGCCCGGCGAGGATTTTTTAAAGTAGAATTTTACGGTGAGCGGATCGATAACTTCACTGTGAGAATAATTATTGATCACTTCAGAAACCGGCAGACGCAGCTCTTTATTGCCCAGGCCATAGGTATCAAAGTTTTTCGCAACGGCATTAGCATCTAGCGGTGTACCGTCAGAGAAGGTGACTCCAGGGCGTAATTTAAAGGTGTATTCCGTTTTATCCGGATTACTACTCCAGGACTCCGCTATCCAGGGTTCAACTTCGAGTGTTTGCGGATTTTGCCAGGTCAGCTTGTCGGTAATTTGATTCAGGATCCCGCCATTAGGGTAGAAACCACCCGCTGGAGGATACAGATTGGTATGAGCCTGTTGTTCCAAATAGACTAATTCACCGCCCTTTACCGGAGCGGCAAGGCTATTAAACGCAGTTAACGTTGCTGCTAGTGCCAGACTATGAGTTAGTCGGTGGTTACGGGGGAATAATGACATAGTATTTTCCTTTAAGGTCTGGTTATTAGCGGCGCTGTCTGCGACTTAAAGCTCATAACAACTCAGTACATAAAGGATGAGAACGAAGAAAATCTACTAACGATGTTTAAAAATTAACTTAATCTCACAGAGAGCAGCGCATCTACAAGCTGTGCAATACCGTCAGATAAAGCCGTAATATCTTATATACCCGTCATACTTCAAGTTGCTTAGGTCTGCTGGCGTTCAGGCTGCCGAATCACATAGTTTGTCTATGCTCATCGACAGCCTTCTCTTTGCGCCTACAAGCAACTCGAATTATTTAGGGTATAGCCGACTGACCTATCAAAGAAGCATTTGATATCTGACCTATCAGGTGTGCTGTAAATCCTATCCTTCTGAACTGACCCTTTGAGGTTGGATATTTTCCAGGTGAAGCTCTTATAGATGCAGAGCAAAGCAGGCTTCGTCAGAGGGATTAATTTCTTTTGGCAGACAAATTTTTGTGTTAAAGATTCCATAGCTTGCAATGTAAGTGAGAGTTCGCACCCAGATATAACAAAAAATTAACATTGCAAAGGGTTATCAGTATTCAACTTGTCGATTACTGCCTAGTATCGACAGGGTTTTATACTCAATACAAATGTAAAAACATTAATAATAAGGCCATCAGAGCCTGAAATTAGACAGATACAGGGAAACAGGTATGGGAAACCAGATAAAAAGCTCGAGTGAAGCGGAAGCTTCCGCAGAACCATCGCTACAACGTAATCTCACCAACCGACATATTCAGCTGATTGCTATTGGCGGAGCCATTGGTACCGGCTTATTTATGGGGTCAGGGAAAACTATCAGCCTTGCCGGGCCTTCGATTATCTTCGTTTATATGATAATCGGCTTTATGCTGTTCTTTGTGATGCGAGCGATGGGGGAGCTGCTGCTCTCTAATCTTGAATATAAGTCATTCAGTGATTTTGCCGCTGACTTACTGGGGCCATGGGCCGGTTATTTTACTGGCTGGACCTACTGGTTTTGCTGGGTCGTTACCGGAATGGCGGACGTCGTGGCGATCACCGCCTATGCTCAATTCTGGTATCCAGGGTTGTCTGACTGGGTTGCCTCTTTAGCCGTTATCTTGCTGTTGCTGGGTTTAAATCTGGCCACGGTGAAGATGTTTGGTGAGATGGAGTTCTGGTTTGCGATGATTAAGATTGTCGCCATTGTGGCTCTGATAGTCGTCGGTCTGGTGATGATTATGACGAATTTTCATTCCCCGTCAGGAGTCGAAGCCTCTGTTGCTAACCTCTGGAATGATGGCGGTTGGTTCCCTAAAGGGCTCAGTGGCTTCTTTGCCGGTTTCCAGATAGCAATATTTGCTTTTGTGGGCATTGAGCTGGTCGGCACCACTGCTGCTGAGACCAAAGACCCTGAGAAATCACTGCCGCGTGCGATTAACTCGATCCCACTGCGTATTATTATGTTCTACGTTTTCTCGCTGATTATTATTATGTCAGTCACCCCCTGGAGCTCAGTGGTTCCTGATAAGAGCCCATTTGTTGAACTCTTTGTGCTGGTAGGCCTGCCCGCCGCGGCAAGTATTATCAATTTTGTGGTTCTGACTTCAGCGGCCTCTTCGGCGAACAGTGGGATTTTTTCTACCAGCCGTATGCTCTACGGTCTGGCGCAGGATGGCGTGGCCCCGAAAGCTTTTGCCAAGCTATCTAAGCGTGCTGTACCGGCAAAAGGATTAACCTTTTCCTGTATCTGCTTGCTGGGCGGCGTGGTGATGCTGTATGTCAATCCTGACGTTATTTCAGCGTTTACGATGATAACTACGGTGTCAGCGATTCTGTTTATGTTCGTCTGGACTATCATTCTGTGTTCGTATTTGGTCTACCGGAAACGCAGACCACAACTGCACGCTAAATCCATCTACAAAATGCCGCTTGGCATCTTGATGAGCTGGGTATGTATGGCATTCTTCGCAAGCGTCCTGGTGCTATTGACGCTGGAAGAGGATACCCGTGAGGCGCTTATCGTGACGCCGGTATGGTTTATTTTATTAGGGATTGGCTGGTTCTTTTTGTCAAAAAGAACTCAGAAAAACAACCCCTTGAAATAAATGAGCTTGTCTAGATTTCTGATACCGGGGTGATACCCGGTTTTTCAGGTTTGGCGGTAATCGCCAGCACGACACCGATAATCAGGCATAAAATACCGCCCAGTGTCAGCAGGGGCGGCCAGCTCTGACGTAGCATAAAGGCATAGGCCAGACCGGTCAGGATCTCAAACACCATCAGCGGCCCAGCCACCACGGTTGGCAGCCGCTGGCAGGCGATATTCCAGCACAGGTTTCCAACCCAGGAACAGAGTATGGCGATTGCCAGCATCAGGCTGATAAATACCAGCGGTCGTGGGCCAAAGGGTAATGCAAAACTGCTGTTATCCTGCGCCGTCCAGAGACAGACCGCAATATAACCAACCAGGGATAACGGTAGGGTAGACAACCCCTGAGCGGTTGCCCACATCATCGGATTTTTGTCCGGATTTTCTCGTAGCCAGCGGGCGTTACGCAGCGCATACCAGGCCCAGCAAGCCACCGCCACCAGCGCCAGCAAAATTCCACTGACATAGCGCCACCAGCTAAAGTCTGGCGACTCATGACTGTCCAGTTCAGCAATATTGACCATGATAAGCCCGAAAGCAATAACCACCAGAGAAGGGGCGAGACGACGCCAGGGCAGCTTGCCATCACGTTTGCTATACAGCAGATTGGCAAAAATAGGGATAACGACCGGTAGAGTGCCGATAATCATAGTCGCTATTGGTGCCCCGGTACGCTGGATAGCACTGGCGAGGCAGAGGTAATACACCAGATTACCAAAGGTCGAGAGCTTCATCGCCGTCCACCAGTCTTTGCGACTTAGGGTGCGCAGACGCTGACGTCCCAGCCAGGCGATAGGGATGGCAATCAAACCGAGAGCCAGATAGCGGCCAGTAGACTGAAAGGCCGCTGAGTAATCGGGCACGATAACCGGTCCGACAAAAATAAGTCCCCACATCACACCCGCTAGCAGAGCGTAGAGTACGCCAGTTAACATCTTCTTATCCTGAATAATGACAATATGGCGCTAGTGTAGAGAGGTCGGTGTCAGAGATATTGTACCAGGTTGCGCTTTTTTATCTGCGGGCAACCTGTTTTTGATAGCGTACCGGAGTAATGCCATAACGCTGGGTAAAGGCTTTCGTCAGATGCGACTGATCCGTCAACCCACAACGGGCAGCAACCTCAGCCGCTGGCATACCGCGGGTAAGAAACTGTTTGGCGTGCCAGAGCCGAATCGCCATCAGCATTTGGTGCGGGGTAACGTGGTAATGGGCTTTAAACTGACGCTGAAAATGGTAGGGACTGAGAGAGAGCAGGGCAGATAGGCTCTCCAGAGTAATGGTATGCATATAGTTATCGTACAAATATTCCCGAACGCGTATAAATCGGTTGGCTGCATCTGTTGCTCTGCCTGGCGTATGACGGGCATAAGGTCGGAAGGTATCAACCAGGTGTAGCAGCAAGCCTTGTTGAGCGAGGGTATCTGGAGCCTGCCATAATCCGCCAATAAGCTGAGAAATTTGTCGGGCCCGGAGCGGGTCATGATTGACCGCCGCATTAAACCACCAGTTACGCTCCCCCGTCAGGGACTCGAGAAAATCGGGTTCCAGGTAAATCATTCGGTATTGCCAGCCATCATCGCTGGCGGACTCACCAGTATGCAGTTCATCAGGGTTCATCAGTACCAGAGAATCCGCAGGGGCAACCAGCTGTTCACCACGATAGCGAAAACGCTCGGCACCCCAAGTGATAGCACCAATGCCAAAAGCCTCATGGGTATGAGGCTCGAAAGCATATTTGGTGATATGGGCGTGATAAAGCTCGACCCCAGCCAGCTGTGGCAGATGGCGGAACTGGGCTCTGTCTCGTTCATCAGCGAAAGACGCAGGAACACCTTGCACAATATTTCTCCTCTGGAGTCTTCCCCACAGTGTAAGGATATCTGTGGGGAGAACCAGAGATTAAGCGTTTTTCAGTGCAGATAATGCTTCTTTAACACTGACACTGAGTGGAACAGTTGGACGGCCAATTAACTGACTAAGCTGACGTTTGTCATCAAATAAGCCGCCTTTTGAAGCGCCGGTATCGGAGTCAGCCAGTACCGCTGCCAGTCCTTCAGGTAAACCGGCATTGAGTAATGCTGCCTGAAAATCGGCTTCATTCAGATTCTGATAGCGCAGGGCGGTAGAGGTTTGCTGAGCCACTTCTGCTGCCAGTTCCGTCAGGGTCCAGGCTTCGTCGCCTGCCAGTTCGTAGACTTTGCCGCCCTGGTTATCCAGCGTCAGTACTTTAGCCGCAGCGGCAGCATAATCAGCACGTGGAGAGGCAGAGATTTTGCCTTCACCTGCGCTGCCAATAAATACGCCATGTTCTAATGCAGGTGGCAGGGATGCGAGATAGTTTTCGGTATACCAGCCATTACGCAGCAGCACAAACGGAATGCCTGAGTCAGCAAGTAGCTGTTCAGTCACAATATGTTCGGCCGCGAGCGCGAGCGGTGAGTCAGTCGCATGCAGCAAGCTGGTATAAGCAATCAGTTTGACGCCTGCTTGTTTTGCTGCCTCAATGACTTGGCGGTGTTGCTCGACTCGCTGCCCGACTTCACTAGAGGAGATCAGCAGCAGTTTTTCTACACCAGCGAAAGCTTCAGTCAGCGCCGCTAAGTCATTGTAATCTGCGGTACGAACTTGTACGCCTGCTTGTGCAAGGTCAGCCACTTTGGCTGGATTACGTACGACAGCAACCAGTTTTTCAGCTTCAACATAAGTAACTAACTCTTCAATAACCAGACGGCCCAATTGACCGGATGCACCTGTGATTGCAAACATTGTGACTCTCCTGCGTGATGTTTTAGTGATGTTGTGTCACACTAACACCCTAGCTAACTTTTAGTAAGTACGCACAAAAAGGTAAGTATGGATGAGTGATTTAATTGCACGACCCCGTCTGTTATCTGAGCAACTGAATGATGGCGATTTATTTGCAGCGGCGTGTCCTTCGCGGGATGTGCTGAAGCACGTTACTAGCCGTTGGGGGGTTTTGAGCCTTATCGCTCTGCAAACTGGAACCCATCGCTTTAGCGAGCTAAGACGTAAAATGGGGGGAGTCAGTGAAAAAATGCTGGCGCAAACACTGCAATGGCTGGAGGCTGATGGACTTGTTAACCGTCATTCTTATCCGGTAGTTCCTCCTCATGTCGAATATACCTTAACGCCACTAGGAGCTGAGGTTGCTGAAAAGGTGGAAGCCTTAGCTGACTGGATAGAAATCAACTTACCGAAAGTGATGGCTGCTCGCGGACAACAGGGCGATGAATAACCGTATTATTCTGATGTGGCGTCGGGGGTTTTACGGCGTGGTTTACGGCGATTTTTCCCTGTAACTTCGACCAGCCGTTGAAAAGTCGGACACTCCATATGGGAAGGCGCAGGGCAGTCTGCTACGTGGCGCAAAGTATCACGTAACGCAGTAAGCTTATGGATTTGCTGGTCTATCTGATCTGCTTTTTGATGCAGCAAATCGCGCGGCAACTCAGGAACGCCCTGACGGCCAAACATACTGGCAATTTCTTCCAGCGAGAAACCAGCGGATTTACCCATCGCAATCAGCTTAAGCTGTAACAGAACATGGTGCGGAAACTGCCGGCGTAGCCCATGACGAGAGCCTGAAGAAATCAGCCCGATTTTTTCGTAATAGCGTAGCGCCGAAGGTTTCACCCCGGTCTGCTTAGCGACTTCACCAATATCGATAAATTTCATCTTGACCTCAAGCTGGCTTTAACTTGTATCATCTACCCAGACCCTATTTCAGGCAAGAGAGAAAAACCATGCAGCAGGCTGAAATCCCCCTGGTCACCAAAAATCAGGTCGGGATCACTATAACCTTAGCACTATCAATGTTACTGGCATCACTTGGAACCAGTATTGCGAATATTGCCTTACCGACACTGAGTATTGTGTTCTCCGCCCCCTTTGCTCAGGTACAGGCGGTGGTGGTGGCTTATCTTGTCGCTTTGACTATTACGGTGGTGATTGCCGGTCGGCTGGGTGACCGGCACGGGCTAAAACCGATGCTGATGATCGGCCTGGTCATTTATGGAGGGGCTTCGTTGCTGTGTGGTTTTGCAGCGAACTTAGGGTTACTGGTGGGAGCAAGGGCACTTCAGGGCATCGGGGCGGCTTTCTTAATGACGCTGGCGATGGCGCTGGCACGCCAGACGGCAGGTAAAGAGCGTATCGGACGAGCGATGGGATTACTCGGTACCGTTTCGGCTTTAGGTATGGCGATTGGCCCTTCACTGGGCGGTTTACTGATTGAACTCGCAGGATGGCGTAGCCTGTTTTGGTTACAGCTATTATTAGCGGTCGTGGCGTTCATTTTTGCAACAGTGACATTGCCAGAAGATAGCAATAAATCTTTGCTGGCTAAAACCCGTCTTTGGTCTGTTATGGATAGACAGCTGGCACCCAGTTTAATCCTTAACTTACTGGTGTTTGCTATTATGATGACCACCCTGACAGTCGGACCTTACTTCCTGAGCCTGGGTCTGGAACTGCAGGCCACGCAGGTTGGGCTGATTATGGCAGCAGGTCCGGTTATCTCTATTTTTAGCGGTATCCCTTCTGGCCGACTGGTCGATAGCTGGGGCAGTCATCGCGTGCTGCTTCTCGGGCTTAGTTTGCTGACCGCTGGTGCATTCTTGTTTGCATTTCTGCCCAATATGATGGGCGTTGGCGGTTACGTGCTGGCGATTATCGTTCTGACTCCGGGCTACCAACTGTTCCAGGCGGCCAATAATACCGGCACATTAATGGCTATCCCCAGAGAGCAACAGGGAACGGTATCAGGATTACTGAATCTGTCTCGTAATACTGGCGCTATCCTCGGCGCAGCCGGTCTGGGAGCGGTATTTGCATCAGGTGTCGGCACCGCCGAACTGGCTCAGGCCAGCGGCGCAGCTATTGCCACAGGGATGCAACTGACGTTTCTGGTGGCGGGTTGCATGATGATTTGCGCTATGGTGGTGGCTCGGGTTTCTGGACGGGCATAGCTCTGCCAGTATTGGATTCGATGGTTTATTATCACAATACTCGATCGCTGGTGGTACTGAGAGCTATACAGGCAGCCCGGTTAAGCTCTTCCTGGCGAGTATCATGTCGGAAGGTCAATGGGCTGTATCCCATTATCCGTTTGAATTTCATGCAAAAATAGGCACTGTCGGTAAATCCTGCCGTCAGTGCGACGTCGGAAATATTCATATTAGATGAGAGTAATAGTCTGATTGCATATCTTATTTTCCGAAGTAAAAGATACTCTTTAAATGTCATTGAGAAATGTTTTTTAAAGGTACGAGCAAAATAAGAGGTTGACCAACCACAGAGAGAAGCTGCATCGACAGTGGCTACCTCATAATGACGAGCATTCTCTAGCTGGTATAAATACTTAATGAGAGTATCGATATTAGTATCTGTCTGGTATTTTATTTCAGTATCTTTATGATATTCAAGTGAGAAAACAAGTTCTAATAATACTGAGAGTAATTTCATTCCGAGTGCTGAGTGTTTATCCTTCTGGCACTCTTCAATACTCCATGAGAATAAACTATCTGTTCGTTCAGCAGTAATGTCATCTAAATAACAAACTAAGGGCGAGCTATGTTGTGATGATAAAATAACACCACTATCCTGTTGCAAGAAATAGGGCTCAAATTGAAAGAGATAACGATCGTGATGTGATTCAGAAAATAATAACATATCATGAATCATCAGTGCCGGAACAAAAACTAGAGTGTTGTTTTTTATTTCATATTCTTTATTGTTAATAGTAAAAACGCCACCGCTTTTTCTAAACCACATCACCTCATGCATGAAATGATAATGTGGTACCGCATAACAACCGATGAAATCATTTATTTCATCGCGTCTGAAGTTATATGAATCAGTTACCGGTGTCCCGATAATTTCATAAATGGGACGTTCGTCACTCATGCTGTTCACTCTTGTTATATTTTATATTTGAATTTATACATACCTGCTTAAAGCATATCAATACAATTAATTTCTCGGTACTCACATTATGTGATCTGAATCTCCTAATAATAATTGTAGACAGGTGGTAGTGATATGTCTGAAAGTGTTGTTTCCACACGTGAAAAAATAGGTTATGGCCTTGGGGATACTGCGTGTAATTTAGTATGGCAAACAGTTATGCTATTTATGGCTTATTTTTATACTGATGTATTTGGCCTTTCCCCGGCACATATGGGCACGATGTTCCTTGCCGTGAGGGCCATTGATGCAGTACTGGATGTTTTTATTGGGGCGATAGCTGACCGTACTCGTACTTCGCGAGGTCAGTTTAGGCCCTATATCATGTGGTTTGCGATCCCCTTTGGTGTCGTCTGCACACTGACCTTCTATACACCTGACTTCGGTTACACTGGGAAACTTGTGTATGCCTATGTTTCATATACTCTTCTCTCCATTATTTATAGTGCGATTAATGTTCCCTATTGCGCAATGATCAATAATATTAGCAAGGACTCCCGTGAACGTGTCTCGCTGCAATCATGGCGTTTTGCCTTCAGCGCGCTTGGCGGATTGATCGTATCAATCGCCGCGCTGCCATTGGTTAAATACATAGGTAGGGGGAATATTCAGGAGGGGTATTTTTATACCATGATGATTATTGGAACCCTGAGCATAGTCTTTTTCTATATCTGTTTTTCTACGACGCATGAACGTTATATTTCACCACTGGATGAAGCGAAAACCAGTATCTGGGAAGATTTAAAAACACTGTGTAGAAATAAAGACTGGCTGATTATGTTTATCCTGAATATTGTCAATCTGGTCGCGGTATTATTTAAGGGTGGAAGTATTATTTATTACTGTAGCTATGTTTTAAAATCACCCGAATTAAGCAGTTGGTTTATGTCAGCTATTATCATTGCGGGTTTCTTTGGTGCAGTGTTTTCCAGCAAGTTATTCAAAAGTATTGATAAAGTAAAAGGTTTTAAATATGCCATGCTGATTGAAGCTCTGCTGCTGGCGCTGATCTATTTCATTCCGCCGACGATGATTTGGCTGATTTTCGTTTTGGCAATCATGATTAACTTTATTCAGGCTGCCGCTACGCCACTACAGTGGAGCATGATTTCAGATGTAGTGGACTGCCTGGAACAGGAAAGTGGAAAAAAACTGAGTGGCATAGTGTTCTCCACTAATTTATTCGCAATCAAGCTGGGTATCGCCATCGGTGGAGCATTGATTGGCTGGATACTGGCATGGAATGGTTACATCGGAGGCGTTTCCGAGCAGTCCGAACAGGCCAGCGAGGCAATATCATTGCTGTTTACCGTTTATCCGGCAGTACTCGTGGTGGCTCTGGTACTGATAATGCAAAAGTACTCGCTAAATGACCTCAAAGTTAATGCTTTAGCTAACACACTATAAACCTTTGCCCTGAATACAGGTTATCCAAAATACATCGGGCTGGTGTCCGCCAGCTCCGCGATTAGACTATTGGTAGCAGGAATCCATTATGATCCAGAATCCTATTTTTAAAGGTTTTAACCCCGATCCATCCATCTGTCGACGTGGTGATGACTATTATGTTGCCGTTTCCTCGTTTGAATGGTTTCCCGGTATTCCTATTTATCATTCGAAAGATTTGACTCATTGGGAACTGCGTACCCACGCCCTGACTGACGATCGTGCAGTTAATCTCAGAGGTTTGCCTTCTGCCAAAGGTATTTGGGCTCCTTGCCTGACTTGGTGTGAGGACGACCAGCTGTTTTATGTTATCTATGGGGTAATGAACTCCATGCACGGGCGCTATTTCGATGTCGATAACTATCTGATAACTGCTCCGGATATTACCGGACCTTGGAGTGAGCCTGTGTATCTTCACTCTTCAGGCTATGACGCCTCGATTCTGCATGATACTGACGGTAAGAAGTGGATAGTTGCCGTGGACTGGGAAACCCGTGAAAACTATAACGGGGGTATCTGTCTAGTCGAATATTCGGTTGAACAGCGTGCGATAGTGGGATACCCGAAACGAATCTGGTCCGGAGCGACTGGTTTTGGTGCTGAAGGACCTCACCTGACGCGTAGCGGGCGTTATTACTATCTGATGGGTGCAGAAGGAGGTACAGGTTATGGTCACTGTGTGACGATGGCGCGTGCCGAAAATATCTGGGGTCCGTATGAGAATGACCCGAATAACCCGATTCTCACCTCTGTTGGTGCCGATGATTTTGACAAAAAACTGAGTGATTATGAGCAACCTGACTTCTCAGTGCTGAACGTGAAAGACTATCTGAGGGCTGAATGTTTTAACCCTCAGCTGTTGCTACAAAAAGCCGGTCATGGGAGTTATGTCACCACTCCGGGAGGTGAAGTCTATATGGTACATCTCTGCGGTCGTCCGCTGCGACCAGAGCTATGCTGCCCACTGGGACGAGAATCTGCTATTCAGAAAATGCGCTGGACGGAACAGGGCTGGTTACGCATGGATGCAGAGGATAACTTGCCGAAAACCTATGTCGAACCTCCCCGTCTTCCTGCTTATCCTTTTACGCCTGAATCGACGACAGATCATTTTGATAACACCGTGCTACGCAATAGCTACTATGCGCCACGCATCAGCCCGACGTCGTTTACCTGTCTGGAAGCACGTCCCGGTTATGTGCGGCTACGTGGCCAGGAATCGCTGAGTTCAGTAAACCAGGTTAGCCTGTTAGCGAGAAAACTGACTGCCGTGCATGCGACATTAAAAACCAAACTGGATTTTACGCCTGAGGTCTTTCAGCATAGTGCCGGGTTAGTGCTCTACTACGACAATATGAACTATCTCTACCTGTGTAAGTATTATGATGAGGCTAAGGGAAGCGCTGCGCTGTCAGTTATCCATATGGATAATGGATTTAAGCGCGAGGACCACAGCGCTGATGTGCTGCTGGACTCACGTGAGGTGTACCTGGCGCTAAGTATTGCCGGACGTTCTATTAGTCTGAGCTGGTCATATCAGGATGCCGACTACAAACCAGTGGGAAAAACGTATGAAACCTGGCGGTTCTCTGATGAATATAGCGAGCATGGTGAGTTCACCGGGTGCTTTATTGGTCTTGCCTGCGTTGACAGCCTGTTGCACAGACACTCGGCAGATTTTGACTTCTTTAGCTATCAGGCGGATGAAACTCGTGAGATAGATTGAAGCCATATTACGTATGTTGAATTAATATCCTCAGCGAACGCTTTCTCTCAGAAATTGATCGCGACGCAAGATATTAAATGTCAGTTACATCACAGATTACTCATTGAGAATAAAAACTGATTGCAGAGTCAGTACCAGGTGATACAGAATTAGTCGTTACGGAATGGCTTAATGTCTATTTCGTTAATATGACCATAGGATTGCTACTGTTTTCCAGTTATCTGGATAGCAGGCAAAACCTGAACAGGCTCCCTTCGCATTGTTTAATGCCCCGGGGATCCGTTCAGGTTTTTTTTTTGCGCTTAATATACCCGTCATACTTCAAGTTGCTTGGGTGTTGCCGGCGCTCATACGGCGAATCACATAGTTTATCTATGCTCATCGACGGCCTGAAGCTTTGTGCCGACAAGCAACTCGAATTATTTTGGGTATAAATCTATCCGCGAATGGGATAAAGGAAACGAAGAACAGAATCGAATTAATTATTTAATTACATCGTGTTGATGAGAGTCATCGGCACCTAATATCTGCCAGTTATCAATATAACCGGCAAGGACTCTGCTTGTCTTAATATAATAATATTATCGGGGATAACTCATAGTGAAAAAACATTCTCTGAAACTTATAGTAGTTTTAATGAGTGCCGCACTTTTCTCAAATCATGCTATCGCAGCTAAATTAACCCTTGAACAACGCCTGGAATTACTCGAACAAGAGCTACAGCAGACTAAAACAGAATTTCGCGAGTACAAGGCACAGCATCAGGCCTCAGTCGCCGTCCAGTCGACTCCAGCCCCGGTACAAAATTCATCGGCTGTAGCCAGCGCTATTCCGGTTACTGCCAGCTCGACTGTCAATGTGACCAGCACTGATGCCGCGGGTAATAATAACCAGGCTGTCAGTATTAAAGATCTCAGCCAGTATGTTAAAGACGAAATTGGCTTTACCTATTCGGGTTATCTGCGCAGCGGCTGGGCAACCAGCAACCGCGGTGCACCGCAGTCCTATGCTATCGGCTCAGTTGGCCGCTTTGGTAATGAGCACAGCGGCTGGTTTGACTTACTGTTAAAACAGCGGGTCTATAACCAGAACGGTAAAACAGCTGAAGCGATTGTTCAGTTAGACGGCAACGTCACTCAACAGTACGGATCGGGTTGGTTTGGTGATAATGCTGGCAACGAAAACTTACTCCAGTTCTCTGATATTTATCTGAATACCAAAGGGTTCCTGCCGTTTGCGCCAGAAGCTGATTTCTGGGTCGGTCGACATGGTTTAGTGAAGTATGAAATCCAGATGCTTGACTGGAAAGCCGCCGTTTCCACTATCGGAGCGGGTGTCGGTATCGAAAATCTCGATGCAGGTCCGGGCAAGCTCGATATCTCACTGACTCGCGAAGATATGGATGTTTATTCACGCGATTTAGCCAGCAAAACGCAAACGAATACCAATGTTATCGAAGCGCGTTATAAGGATCTTCCTCTGTGGGATACCGCCTCCCTGACTCTGATGGCGAAATACTCAGTAGCCAATAAAACCGATACCCAAAAAGAGAACGAAAATAATAACAGCTTCTATGACTTGAAAGATGCCTGGCTGGGAACGGCGATTGTGCGTCAGCAGTTGAATAACAAAGGTTTCAATGAGTTTGCTCTGCAAGCGGGTAATAACTCCTACGCCAGCAGTTTTGCTAACTACAACGGTGCCAGTTCCAATGTCAGCAACAATGGCTACTATTATGGTGACCATACCAACGGCACCGCATTCCGCCTGATATCCCAAGGTGAGATGTACTTTGGTGAGAAGATAATCATGGCTAATGCACTGGTCTACTCACAGGGTAGCGATGTCTATAGCTATGAGAGTGGCGCACACAGTGATTTCAACAGCGTGCGTACTGTCGTCAGGCCGGCCTGGATTTGGGATAGTTACAATCAAACAGGTGTTGAACTGGGCTGGTTCACCCAGACTAACAAAACCCAGGCAGGGCAAAATCTGAAAGAATCGGGTTATAAAACCACGCTGTATCATGCCCTGAAGGTTGACACCAGTATCCTGAATTCGCGTCCTGAGATCCGTTTCTACGGAACCTATTTGCACGTACTGGATAATGAACTCTCTAATTTCAGCTTCCAGGACCAGAAAGACGATCAGTTCTCTATGGGTGTTCAGGCTGAGGTCTGGTGGTAATTCTCATTACCTGATTGCCTAGTCGTTATTAAGCAAGATATGCCCTGTCTGCTGGGGGATATCTTGCTAAAAGTATTAAATTCCACCCCCGTTTTGGTACTTCCAGTCCCTGAACGAAGCATCTCTGTGTCAACGATAGCGTATCGCAGCGCAATGGGTTATAAATAAAAAATCGGTTAGATACGCAATACCCGGACAAAATAGAGGTGGACAATGCTAGATAAAATTTGCCAGCTAGCCCGCGAAGCAGGTGTGGCTATTATGCAAGTCTATGATGGGAAATTACCACTCGATGCGGTTAAAAAGTCAGATGACTCGCCAGTTACCGCCGCAGATATTGCGGCTCATGGCATTATTGTCAAAGGACTACAGGAACTTACCCCTGATATCCCTGTGTTATCAGAAGAAGATCCACAAGACTGGGAAACGCGCCAGCACTGGCAGCGTTACTGGCTGGTTGATCCCCTGGACGGGACTAAAGAGTTTTTGAAGCGTAACGGTGAGTTCACTGTCAATATTGCACTTATCGATAAAGGTAAAGCGGTTCTTGGCGTGGTTTATGCTCCAGTACTTAATGTGATGTATAGCGCAGCAGAAGGTAAAGCCTGGAAAGAAGAACAGGGGAGCCGCAAAGCGATTCAGATCCAAGTTGCTCGTCCTCCTTTAGTGGTGGTGAGCCGTTCGCATGCTGATGGCGATATCGAACTTAAAGAGTATCTACAGCTGCTGGGTGAACACCAGACTATCTCGGTTGGTTCCTCACTGAAGTTTTGTCTGGTGGCTGATGGTCAGGCTCAGCTTTATCCTCGCTTCGGGCCGACCAATATTTGGGATACCGCAGCAGGTCACGCCGTTGCTGTTGCCGCAGGGGCTCATGTCCATGACTGGGAAGGCCGCGTGCTTGACTACACCCCTCGCGAATCCTTCCTCAATCCAGGTTTTCGCGTTACGGTTTACTGAGTGAATGATGCAGCAGGTTGATCACCTGCTGTATTTCTTGAGGGCTTAATGCCCCGTCTTTAGCAAACAGAATACGTCCACCCTTATCCAGTACCACAATCGCGGAACTTGCTGGAGTCAGCTGCCATGCTCTGGCCGCGACTCCTTGGTCATCAACAATAAATTGCGACCAGGGGAACTGCTTCTTACTCTCCTCAATGCTATTTTTTACAAAAATACCGCTGCCGATAATGGCATCATCCACATTAATGATGGTGGTGGTCTGGTATTGGTCATGAGGCAGATTAGCGGCTTTTATTGCTTCAATTAACGGCGCATTTTGCTCTTTAGCACTTGAGCGACCGGCAATATGCTGTATAACCCGCACCTTTCCAGGTAACTGGGCAGTATTCCAGTTTTTATAACTGACCTCATTATTCTCCAGAATTAACTCACCTTTATCGGCAATACCGACAGGGAGCAAACGCTGTTTCTCTTCAAAGTTATGGGCTGAGGTGATGAATGGGACAAGCAATACCATTATTAACAATGAGTTACGTATGTTCATCTGCTACCTCTTATCGGAGTCAACGCGTTTCCGATCGGTGAGTGTGATTATGTTAACAATATGTAGAAAGTTATCGCAGATATCCACTTGGACTTACCAGTTTGTGGGCAAGAGCACAGGTCGATGAGTGATTAGCCTCTATATTGAGGCTCGGCAGTTTTTAGTGAAGATTTTTGACGGTTTGTCATCATTAAGTAAAAAAACTTATACACACTCGATGCCAGTTTGTTTCTGAACTATAGTTTTCGTGCATCAACTTTTTCGTCTCGTTTCGTTGGACCAAGTGTGGTGCCGCGGAGACGGTAATATTGCAGGAGAGAAAGAAAAAATGAAAATTTTCCAACGCTACAACCCCCTACAAGTGGCTAAGTACGTGAAAATCCTGTTCAGAGGACGGTTATACATCAAGGATGTCGGTGCATTCGAGTTCGATAAGGGCAAGATCCTTATCCCAAGGATTAAAGATAAGCTGCATTTTTCAGTGATGTCTGAAGTTAACCGCCAGGTTACGCTGATGCAGGCTGATGCTATGTAGTAAAACGAAAAACGGCCCGTAAAGGGCCGTTTCGATTACTGAGTAGCAAGGTTAATTAGCTGCAGACGAGGCATCCGGCAGTTTAGGCATCACCGGACCTGCCTTGGTATCAATTCGTGTGACCAGTAGCTGATCGATTCGGTAGTTATCAATATCCACCACTTCAAATTTATAGCCAGCCAGTATCACCGAATCGGTACGTTTCGGTATCTTACGCAGAATAAACATCATGAAACCGCCGATAGTTTCATAGTTACCGGACTGGGGAAATTCATCGATATCCAGCACACGCATCACGTCTTCAATTGGTGTCCCTCCCTCAACCAGCCAGGAATGTTCATCACGAGCAACAATCTGCTCTTCCATTCCCTGACCGACCAGGTCACCCATCAGCGTGGTCATCACATCGTTTAAGGTAATGATCCCGACCACTAAAGCGTATTCGTTCATGATGATGGCGAAGTCTTCGCCTGCACTTTTGAAACTTTCCAGTGCTTCTGAGAGTGTCAGCGTATCTGGCACAATCAGAGAAGTACGCAGAAGCACCCCACTGTTAAGGGCCATACTTTGATTTGCCAGTACTCGATTCAGTAAATCCTTGGAGTCAACGTAACCGAGGACATGATCGATATCGCCGTTACAAACTAAAAATTTTGAATGGGGATGTTCAGCAATTGTTGATTTCAGGTGTTGCTCATCAGCATGTAAATCGAACCAGATAACGTTTTCTCGTGAAGTCATTGAGGACGGAACAGTACGAGACTCCAGTTCAAATACGTTTTCGATTAACTCGTGCTCTTGTTTACGCAGCACCCCTGCCAGGGCTCCAGCTTCAAAAACGGCATAGACATCATCTGATGTAATGTCATCTTTTCGTACCATTGGGAGCTTAAAGAGGCGAAAAATTGAATTGGATAAGCCATTGAAAATCCAAACCAATGGTTTAAAAACGTATAAACAGAAACGCATTGGGTTAATGACACGAAGCGCAATCGCTTCTGGGGATACCATCGCAATACGTTTTGGCGTCAGGTCGGCAAACAGAATAAACAGACTGGTCACCAGGGTGAAAGATAAAACAAAACTTAGCTGTTCAGACAGTTCAGGTGATAGGAAGCGTTCCAGCAATGTCTGGATAGCCGGTGAAAAAGCAGCATCACCAATAATACCACCGAGAATGGCAACGGCATTCAGGCCAATTTGTACCACGGTAAAAAAGGTGCCTGGTGTTTCCTGAATTTTTAGCACGTGTTTGGCATTAATATTGCCTTCATCGGCCAGCAGTTTCAGTTTTATTTTGCGAGATGCGGCAAGTGAAATCTCAGAGATTGAGAAAAAGGCACTAATAGCGATCAGAATAAGTATTATCAAAATACTGTTTAACATAATTTATCTGACTGTTGGGGTCAGATCCTCTGGAGAGTAATGGATAACTAGTCAGTCAATTTTGGGTTTAACTACGTTTTACTGGCTCAAAATGATAATTTTGACCATCATGAGTATAGCCTAAAGAACAAATTCGTCGCCACCGTTCAAATATGATGTTTTTCTATCCACGTTGACTGAGTCTGCTGAGGAGATAACACTCCTCTCTATAACCCTTCTTTATATATGGGATACTCTATGCTGCTAAAACCGGTCTTTTTCTTACTGTTAGCGAGCTGTTCTTTACCTGTATTCGCTGAGTCTCCAGCAAGCAAAATTGATGCTCAGCTTGAGGCTTGTCAGAACAAAGCGCAGACCACAATCGATTCTAGTGGGTGCTATAGCCAGGCGATGGCTGCCTGGGACAGCGAGCTGAATACGCAATATCAGGCATTACTGAAAGATAATCCCGAAAAGGTACGTAATGCACTACGCGCCTCACAGCGGCAATGGATTAAGTATAAAGACTCTTATAATGAAGCAACCAATGAATACTACCGTCAGGAGCAGGGAACTATCTGGGGTATTATTGCTGCTGAGACCAAGATGAATGTCATCAGAGATAAGGCGTTAAGCCTGTATCGTTTACGTGAAAGCACGAAATTAGGCAACTAAGCAGCCCTGACGGGCTGCCTGGACTAGACTTGAAATTAACGCTCAGGCGGTAAGCAAATACCGATGCCACCCAGGCCACAGTAGCCATTAGGGTTTTTGTAGAGGTATTGCTGATGGTCATCCTCGGCATAGAAGAAAGTGCTGGCCGGGGTGATTTCCGTGGTCACCTGACGGGTATCGCCCGATTCTTTCATAGCGGCCTGGAAACGCTCAAGGCTGGCGCGTGCGGCGGCATCCTGCTCAGCAGTCAGAGGATAGATAGCTGAGCGATACTGGGTACCGATATCACCACCTTGACGCATTCCCTGGGCTGGGTCATGATTTTCCCAGAACGCTTGCAGCAGTTGGTCAAAACTGACCACTTGCGGGTCGTAAACTACTCTGACAACTTCGGCATGACCGGTCTGACCGGTACAGACTTCATGATAGCTGGGATTGGGGGTATAACCGCCAGAATAGCCTGCTGCTGTGCTATAAACACCCGGGATCTCCCAATATAAACGCTCTACGCCCCAGAAACATCCCATAGCAAACAGGGCAATTTCCATGTTATCTGGTACATTTATCATAGAATGACCATTTACAGCATGGATCTCGGCAACAGGCATAGGAACATTCCGACCCGGTAAGGCATTGGCCTGTGATACGGGTTGCGTTTTTTCAAACAAAGGCATCAGTCTGTGTCTCCACTATAATGGGATAGGTCTAGTAGGGTTGCCATAATGGGTGTAATGGCTGACGATAGGTGCGAATGATAAGACTATACTCAGCGTCGACAAGCAACTCGAATTATTTTGGGTATATGCGCACGATAAGACTATACCCAGACAGCGTGAAGTGTAACGGGTAGAAATAAGAAAGATTAAGGCGAGTAAGCCATTTTAAACTTATCTGCTGACGCGTGAGGACGCCGCGAAGCAGTGTGAATGTTTCCGTTCAGGGAAATAAGGAATTCAGGAGGAAACGTGCCAGCTATCCGTATTTTATGTATGACGAGTCTGTGCCTGATGAGCGCATGGGCTACTGCCGCAAATGTTCGACTACAGGTTGAGGGATTGAGTGGCGAATTACAAAAAAACGTACGCGCCCAACTATCCACTATTCAAAGTGATGAAGTTACCCCAGATTTGCGTTTCCAGTCCCGCGTTGATGATGCTATCCGTGAGGGTTTGAAAGCGCTGGGTTATTTTGAGCCAACCATTAATTTTACCCTCTATCCACCGCCGGTGGGTAAAGGTCGTCAGGTTCTGCTGGCCGACGTATCACCGGGTGAACCGGTCCTTATCGGCGGCACCGATGTGGTATTAAGTGGTGGTGCTCGGACCGATGAAAAGTATCTTGCACTGCTCAAAACCCGGCCAAAAATAGGCACAGTCCTTAATCAGGGCGACTACGACAGTTTTAAGGGCGGACTCTCGAGCCTTGCACTGAGCGAAGGTTATTTCGACAGCGAGTTTGTTAAAAGTCAGCTTGGGGTATCACTAGCAAGACATCAGGCGTTCTGGGATATCGACTTCAACAGTGGTGAACGCTACCGTTTTGGCAAAGTGACATTCCAGGGATCACAGATCCGTGATGATTATCTGCAAAGCATGGTGCCGTTTAAAGAGGGTGACGTTTATCAGTCAAGTGAACTGGCTGAATTGAATCGTCGTTTATCGGCAACGGGTTGGTTTAACTCGGTGGTTGTGGTGCCTGAATTTGCGGAATCCCGTGAAACCAAAGTATTACCGCTTGAAGGGGTCGTCACGCCACGTACGCAAAACTCGGTTGAACTTGGCGGAGGATACGCGACGGATGTAGGCCCCCGTCTGAAAGCGTCCTGGAGAAAACCCTGGGTTAATGAATATGGTCAAAGCCTGACTGTCAGTACCACACTGTCGGCTCCGGAACAGACTCTGGATTTCAGCTATAAAATCCCATTGCTTAAAAATCCTATCGAACAGTATTACATGGTACAAAGTGGCTTTAAACGTACCGACTTAAACGATACCCGTTCAGATTCCACCACCACAGTACTTTCACGTTACTGGGATTTATCGAGTGGCTGGCAGCGTAATATTAACCTGCGCTGGAGTCTGGATCACTTTACCCAGGCCGATGTGACCAATACCACAATGCTGCTCTATCCGGGCGTCAATTTAAGTCGTACCCGTTCTCGTGGTGGCCTGATGCCGGTATGGGGTGACTCGCAACGTTATTCGATAGATATCTCTAACACCACTTGGGGCTCAGACGTTGACTTCGGCATTTTCCAGGCACAGAACGTCTGGATCCGCACCCTTCAGGAAAAAAATCGCTTTGTGGTTCGCGGTAATATTGGCTGGATAGAAACCAATAACTTCTCTCGTGTTCCACCCGATCTGCGCTTTTTTGCGGGTGGAGACCGTAGTATTCGTGGCTATAAATACAAATCTATTTCCCCGGAAGACAGCAACGGAAAACTGGTCGGTGCTTCAAGAATGGTGACGGGATCGCTGGAGTACCAGTATAACGTCACCGGAAGGTGGTGGGGTGCCGTGTTTGTTGATAGCGGTGAAGCGGTTGATGACTTTACCAAAAGTGACTTCAAAACCGGTGCCGGGATAGGTGTCCGCTGGCAATCACCAGTCGGGCCAATTAAGCTAGATTTTGCAGTGCCCGTCGCAGATAAAGATGAGAAGGGTTTACAGTTTTACATCGGTTTGGGGCCTGAACTATGAGTCGCTGGAAAAAGATAAGCCTCGCAGTATTGATTGTGGTGTTAGTCCTTGTCGGTACAGTGGGCTTCTTAGTGGGAACCACAACAGGTCTGCATCTGCTATTTAATGCTGCTAACCGCTGGGTGCCGGGCTTAAATATCAGCTCTGTTGACGGTGGGTGGCGTTCCCTGACGATTAAAGATTTACGTTATGAACAGCCGGGAGTCAATGTTAACGCCGGGACTGTCCATCTGGCGCTTGATCCGGGATGCTTATGGGATAGCAGCCTGTGCGTTAATGATTTCTCTCTGGAAGATGCGGTTGTCACTATTGATACCAGCAAGATGCCGCCAGCAGCACCGGTTCCAGAAGATACCGGGACGCTTAATCTGTCTACTCCTTATCCTTTGACGCTCAGCCATATTGGACTAAAGAATATCAGTCTGAGTATTGATGGCACCTCTGTTGCACTCAGCGAATTCTCTTCAGGCTTGCAGTGGCAAGATATTGATTTGACGTTACTGCCGACCACCCTGCAAGGTTTACAGATTACCCTGCCAAAAACGGCAGTGGTGGAAACGGCCGAAGAGCCTGAACAGCCACCGATTGCTGAAGAAGAGCCGCTGGGTGAAACCCTGAATAAGCTCTTTGCCAAGCCTTTTTTACCGCAGATGGCTGATGTTAACCTGCCGCTTAATATTGATATCCAACAGTTTTCTGCCACCGATCTGCGCCTGAGTGGCGACACTGAACTTACCGTTCACTCTCTGTTGCTAAAGGCCAGCAGTATCAATGGTGATATCAAGCTGGATACACTCGCGGTTGACTCCTCACAGGGTAAAGTTGATGCCACAGGAACCGCCAGATTACAGGATAACTGGCCGGTTAATCTGAGTCTCAACAGTACACTCAACATCGAACCTGTTATCGGTGAGCAGGTCGCGCTGCAAGTCAGTGGTGCGCTGCGTGAGACCCTGGATGTTGACTTGGCGCTATCCGGTCCGGTCAATGTGAGCCTTAAAGCGCAGACACAGCTTGCCGAGGCTGGGCTACCGCTTAATCTCGCGGTCGACAGTAAACAGCTATTCTGGCCATTAAGCGGCGATAAAGCCTATCAGGCAGATGATTTTAAATTCCGTTTTAGCGGTAAAATGACCGACTATAAACTGTCTTTGAAAAGTGCACTCCAGGGGAAAGATCTTCCTGAGGCTACGCTGTTCCTTGATGGGCAGGGTAATACCGAGCAATTTACCATTGATAAGTTACGTCTGGCTGCCTTACAGGGCGATACCGAGTTAACGGGTATCCTTGACTGGTCCAAGGCCATTAGCTGGCGTGCTGACTTGACTCTGGCGGGCATCAATACCGCGAAGCAGTTTCCTGAGTGGCCGGCAAAACTGGACGGAAAGATTAAAACCAGCGGCAGCCTCTACGGTGGAAGCTGGCAAATTGATATTCCGGAGCTGAAACTGGCCGGGAACGTTAAAGAGAATAAAGTTAACGTTCAAGGGCAGATCCGGGGCAACAACTATATGCAATGGAATGTCCCGGATTTACGCTTACAACTGGGACGTAACCAGGCAGATATCAAAGGGGAGTTTGGTCAGAAAGAGCTTAACCTGGATGCCATTATCAATGCACCCGGTCTGGATAATATCCTGCCAGGGCTGGGTGGAGCGATTAAAGGCTCGATTAAAATTCGTGGTGAAGTCGATGCCCCGCAAGTGCTGGCTGATATCAACGCCAGTAACCTACGTTTTCAGGACTTCTCCGTCGCGCGTATTTTACTGAAGGGTGATGTTGTTTCTCATGATGTTATCCGCGGTGATATGAATTTGCGGATGGAGCGAATTGCGGTTCCTGACCTGAATGTTGCCCTGGTGACAATGGGTATCAAAGGTGAGGAAAAAAATCATCAGTTACAGCTGCGTATTCAGAGTGAACCGGTATCCGGACAACTGACACTGTCGGGCAACTTTGACAGAAAACTGGAGACGTGGACTGGGCAACTCAGCGATACCCGTTTTGATACCCCGGTGGGGCCATGGCGTTTGAGTCGGGCAATGGCGCTTGATTTCAGTAACCAGAAACAGCAAGTGGAGATAGGTCCGCATTGCTGGATTAACCCGGATGCTGAACTTTGTGTGCCACAACCGATAGAAGTTGGAGCCAAAGGCCATGCGGTGGTTAATCTTAACCGCTTTAACTTAAACATGATCAAACCTTATTTACCCACAGAAACCCAGGCTGCAGGCATATTTTCTGGCAAGGCGGATGTGCGCTGGGATAGTGAGGCGGGGGGCTTACCTCAGGGTAAAGTAACGCTGAATGGCCAAGGGGTAAAAGTGACCCAAAACGTCAATGGGCAGTCTCTGCCATTGGCATTTGAGAAACTCACTCTGAATGCAGAGATTAAAGACAACCTCGCCCAGGCGGGTTGGTTTATCAAACTGTTAGATAATGGTCAGTTTGATGGCGAGGTGAAGGTGAGCGATCCGCAGGGGAAACGTAATCTCGGTGGAAACGTTAATATTCGTAATCTCTCACTGGATATGGTCAACGCAATCTTTACCCGTGGCGAAAAAGTTCAAGGCTTGCTGAATACCAACCTGCGTCTGGGTGGGAACCTGCAGCGTCCGCAAGTATTCGGTCAGCTACAGCTGAATAATCTGGATATTGCAGGCAACTTTATGCCAGTTGAAATGCAACCGAGCCAGGTGGCGGTTGAATTCAATGGTATGAGCTCGGTGTTGCAGGGAACGCTGCGTACCCGTCAGGGGCAGATTGTGCTTAACGGTGATGCTGACTGGACTGTGATTGATAACTGGCGTGCACGGATTGCCGCCAAGGGTGACCGACTCCGTATCACCGTTCCGCCGATGGCCCGCCTGGACGTTTCACCCGATGTCGAGTTTATCGCCACTCCAAGTGCCTTTACCCTCAATGGTAATGTCGATATTCCCTGGGCGCGTATTACGGTTCATAGCTTGCCGGAAAGCGCGGTTGGCACCTCCAGCGATGTGGTGATGCTGAATGATAATCTACAGCCGATAGAAGCCCGAACAGCGTCGGTTCCGATCAACAGTAATTTGAAAATTCGCATTGGTGATAATGTCCGACTGGATGCATTTGGGCTCAGAGCGCGCTTAACCGGTGACCTGGCTGTCACCCAGGACAAACAAGGTCTGGGGCTGAATGGTCAGATCTCAATTCCTCAGGGGCGTTTCCGTGCTTATGGTCAGGACTTGATTGTACGTAAAGGTGAGTTATTATTCTCCGGTCCGCCAGAGCAACCCTATGTTAATATTGAGGCAATCCGTAACCCTCAGTCGACTGAAAATAATGTTATCGCGGGGGTCAGAGTTATAGGATTAGCTCCGGAACCAGCAGTACAGCTCTTCTCAGTGCCAGGAATGTCACAGCAAGAAATTCTGTCATATTTGCTGCGGGGACAGAGTTTAAGTAATTCCGGAGGTGACGGCGATGTGATGACCTCAATGTTAGTCGGCTTAGGGGTTGCACAAAGTGGTCAGATTGTGGGTAAAATCGGTGAGACATTCGGTGTCAGTAATCTGACGCTGGATACCGCAGGAGTCGGTGATTCTTCTCAGGTGGTTGTCAGCGGCTATGTACTGCCGGGTCTACAGGTGAAGTATGGCGTAGGTATTTTTGATTCTTTAGCGACGTTAACCCTGCGCTATCGCTTAATGCCTAGGTTATATCTGGAAGCGGTGTCTGGTATAGATCAGGCGCTAGATCTGCTCTATCAGTTTGAGTTTTAGCAATGCGAATATTTGTTTACGGTAGTTTACGACGCAAGCAAGGCAATAGTCACTGGATGACCAATGCTCAGTTGATGGGCGAACATACGGAAAAAAACTTCGTATTATACAGCCTTGGGCACTACCCGGGCGCCGTGCCTGGCGAAGGGGGAGTCATTGGTGAAGTCTACCGGATTGATGCATCAACATTGTCGGAGCTGGATGCGCTCCGCACCCAGGGAGGGGAGTATAAGCGTCATCTTATTCAAACTCCTTATGGGAGTGCATGGATGTACGTCTATCAGCGGCCGGTTGACGGGCTGACAAAAATTGAGAGCGGAAACTGGCTGGATAGAGACAAGGATTGATGCCGTTGTTCCTGGCATCGTTAACGTGCTTTGTTATAAATAAAAACACCGCCATCTGGCGGTGTTTTTGTTTTTGGGCAGAACTATTTTTTAGCTGCACGCTCGAAAGAAGCGATAATTTCAGCTTTAGCAGCTTCAGCATTATCCCAGCCATCAACTTTAACCCATTTGCCTTTTTCGAGATCTTTATAGTGTTCGAAGAAGTGAGTAATTTGGGCTTTCAGCAGTTCAGGCAGATCGTTCACATCTTTAATGTGTTCGTACTCTTTGCTCAGTTTGCTATGAGGAACGGCAACCAGCTTAGCATCTTCACCTGACTCATCAGTCATTTTCAGAACGCCTACTGGACGGCAACGAATAACGCTGCCTGGCTCTAACGGATATGGGGTAGGGACTAAAACGTCAACCGGGTCACCATCCAGAGACAGAGTATGGTTGATATAACCATAGTTACATGGATAGAACATGGCACTGGACATAAAACGGTCAACAAACAGCGCACCGCTATCTTTGTCCACTTCGTATTTAATTGGATCTGCATTAGCAGGGATTTCAATGACGACGTAGATATCTTCCGGCAGGTCTTTTCCAGCAGGAACGTTGAGTAAGCTCATGTCTGTTTCCTTTAATCAGGTCTATTTCAAGTGTCGGCTATTATAGCCAACTGGACTTAAATGTCTTTTGCTCTTTTATCTGCGTGGTGGCATAGCCTGCAGAGTGAACACCCGTACTCTTTGCACGTCTGTTAAAATTAATTATTTATTAACAATAAGTTAAATTTATTAAAACTAAATTTGCCTAAATATTATTCGTCAGATGCCGATAAACAATCCACTTCTTTTTTTAGGCGTTATGAAACCAGGGCTTAAGCATGTTGAAGAGTTTATCTATTCGTACCGGATTGCTGTCGCTATTAGCAGTGATGGCGTTTCTCTTACTGGTTGTGAGTAGTTTAGGCCTGTATGCCTTGCAGCACAGTACCTCTTCTCTGGAAAGGATGAATCATCTACAAAGCGGGCAGATAGCGCGTCTGAATGAAGGGTATATCTCTTTATTACGTGCTCGTAGCGAAGCAGGGCAGGCTGTTCGGCAGATGGAAATTGGCTTACTGGACGATGCTCAGTCTACCCTGAGAAATATCGAAACAGGCGTTATGCGTGCCCGCCAGGAGATAACTGAGGCCATTCTCAGCGGTGCAGAGGGGGATGATGAAACAGGAAAGCTGCTCCTGACCAGCCTTATTGGCGACTACAATACCTTTATGGCAGAGGGTATTGAACCGATGCTGAATGTGTTGGGAGAAAATAATGTTGATGGCTATTACGACCTGCTCGAAAACCACCTGACGCCTCTGGGGAAACGACTGGATGACTCAGTACAAGCTTTCCAGAGCTGGGGAGACGAGCGCGGCAGTCATGATGTTGCGGAGATCCAATGGCAAAAAAATATTGTACTGGCTCTGATCATTCTGGTTGCCGCGATTGCTGCCGTGGTCATTGTTATGGGCTGGCTGGCGTTACGTCATTTACTGCTTAAACCGCTCAATAATGCGATTTCTCAGCTCGAGTTTGTGGCACAGGGTGATTTAACCCAAATTTTACCCCCCGCCGGGAAAAATGAATTTGGTCGTCTTACTGGGGCGATTACCACTATGCGTAATTCTCTGGTGGGTTCTATCAGTCAGGTTCGGGATGCCACGGCACAGATTGATATTGGTAGCCGGGAACTGGCGACAGGTAATCAGCATCTGTCGAGCCGCACGGAGTCAACCGCATCATCGCTGGAGCAAACTGCTGCCAGCATGGAGCAAATCACCGCTACTGTACGGCAGAATGCGAGTAATGCCGAACAGGCTCATAAGATGGCGGGTACGGTATCATCGACCGCGGATAAAGGCAGCGAAATCGTCTGTTATGTGATTGAGAAAATGCGTGATATTTCCGGTAGTTCTGACAATATCGCTGATATTCTCGGCGTAATTGATAGCATTGCCTTCCAGACTAATATTCTGGCGTTGAATGCCTCTGTTGAAGCCGCGCGTGCCGGTGAGCAAGGTCGTGGGTTTGCGGTGGTCGCCAGTGAAGTTCGTACCCTTGCCAGCCGCAGTGCGGATGCTGCGAAAGAAATTCGTGCTTTGATTGCCAGTTCTCGGGTTCATGTTACAGAAGGACATAAACTGGCGAATCAGGCTGGTGAGACAATGGATGAAATTGCCGAAGAGATCATGCGGATGACCAAGATAATGCGGGAAATTTCCCAGGCATCTCATGAACAAAGCAGTGGAATTGAGCAAATCAGTATTGCTGTCAGTCAGATGGATGAAGCAGCCCAGCAAAATGCCGCGCTGGTGGAGGAGTCTGCCGCAGCGACTCGTTCACTCGAAGATCAATCACAGCACCTGGTCAGGGCGATAGCCTCTTTCCGCTGTTAACGCGAGCTTCTTAAAAGGATAGCCCATTCAGGGCTATCCTCATTCAGCTTTACGCGTCAGGGTATTCGCGGATAAAGCGTTCTACATCCTCAACCATTTTCTCTGTACCGACGAAAAATGAACGACGCTGATGCAGTTCAGTTGGAATAATATCCATAATACGTTCTTTGCCATCACTGGCCTTACCGCCAGCCTGTTCAGCCAGAAACGCCATTGGGTTACCTTCATACAGCAAGCGCAGCTTACCATCAGGGTGGCTTGCAGTACTTGGATAAAGGTAGATCCCGCCTTTCAGCAAGTTACGATGGAAATCTGCAACCAGAGAACCGATATAACGTGAGGTATAGGGACGAGAAGTCGCTGCATCTTCTTCCTGACAGTATTTGATGTATTTCTTCACACCGGTCGGGAATTTAATGTAGTTACCTTCGTTGATAGAATAAGTATTCCCTTCGGCCGGGAAGCGCATACGCTCCTGGCAGACGCAGAATACACCTAAAGAAGGATCGTAGGTAAAGGCATGTACACCACAACCGGTGGTATAAACCAGCATGGTTGAAGAGCCATAAACCACATAACCAGCAGCAACTTGTTTATTGCCTGGTTGCAGGAAGTCTTCCTCAGTTACCGGCTGACCAACAGGTGTGATACGACGGTAAATAGAGAAGATAGTGCCAACAGAAACGTTAACATCGATGTTGGAAGAACCATCCAACGGATCCATCAGAACAACGTATTTTGCGTTCTCACAACCTTCAAAAGCGACAAAATCGTCTTCTTCTTCAGATGCGATACCCGCAACAATCCCACGTGCTTTCAGCGCTGCTTTTAATTTTTCATTAGCAAACAGATCAAGTTTTTGCTGAACTTCACCCTGAATGTTTTCAGCCCCGCTGGCTCCCAGAATATCAACCAGACCGGCTTTGTTGATATCACGATGGATTATCTTGGCGCCCAGCTTTATTGCCGACAGTAAAGCAGTGAGTTCACCTGTTGCATGAGGGAACTCGTGTTGCTTCTCGACAATAAATTCACCTAACGTTTTCATGTCTTTTTTCCTGGATAGGGAGGTTGGTTTCAAAAACTAAAACAATACTAACAAATTTTCAAAACATTGTGCCTAGGTGAATCGCGCCAGCAAAATAACTAATCTCCAGAAAGGCGTTTCTTACCACCCGAGCATGCGGTTAGAATATACACCAAATTGAGAAAGGGTTTTTTTATGCGTATTCATATTCTTGGAATTTGTGGCACTTTTATGGGAGGACTGGCACTACTGGCACGCTCTTTAGGCCATGAAGTGACGGGTTCTGACGCTAATGTCTATCCACCGATGAGTACTCTGCTGGAAAAACAAGGGATAGCTCTGATAGAAGGCTACGATGCCACTCAGCTCGACTCAAAGCCTGATTTAGTGATAATCGGTAATGCGATGACTCGCGGCAACCCTTGCGTGGAGGCGGTGTTAGAACAAAATATTCCTTATCTGTCAGGCCCCCAGTGGCTGCATGACTTTGTTCTGCGGGATCGCTGGGTGATTGCTGTTGCCGGAACTCACGGTAAAACCACGACTGCCGGTATGGCGGCTTGGATCCTTGAGGCCTGCGGCTATAAGCCTGGTTTTGTCATTGGTGGTGTACCGGGTAATTTTTCGGTCTCAGCACGTTTAGGTGAAAGTGACTTCTTTGTCATTGAAGCTGACGAGTATGACTGTGCGTTTTTTGATAAACGCTCTAAATTTGTTCATTACTGCCCGCGGACGCTGATCCTCAATAATCTTGAGTTTGACCACGCCGATATTTTTGATGACTTAAAAGCGGTACAGAAACAATTCCACCATCTGGTGCGTATCGTTCCGGGTTCAGGAAAAATTATCTGGCCAGAAAATGATACCAACCTGAAACAGACTCTGGCGATGGGCTGCTGGAGCGAACAAGAGCTGGTGGGAGGAGATCAGGGCCACTGGCGTGCAGAGAAACTGACTACTGATGCCTCTTCCTGGCGCGTCTATCTTGATGGTGAAGCGGTAGGAGAAGTGAACTGGCAGTTAGTTGGCGAGCATAATATGCATAATGGCTTAATGGCCATTGCTGCTGCCCGTCATGTCGGGGTAACGCCTGCGGATGCCGCAGTCGCCCTGGGGCAGTTTATTAATGCCCAGCGTCGCCTTGAATTACGGGGTGAAGCTTACCAGGTGGCGGTCTATGATGATTTTGCCCATCACCCGACCGCGATTCTAGCCACCCTGGCAGCGCTGCGTAGCAAAGTCGGCGGTACAGCGCGTATTCTGGCAGTACTGGAACCTCGCTCTAATACCATGAAAATGGGTGTCAGTAAGGACGATCTCGGACCATCACTCGGCCGGGCAGACGAAGTGTTTATTCTGCAACCGCAGAATATCCCATGGCAGGTGATTGATATTGTTGACGCCTGTGTTCAACCTGCTCACTGGAGTGCCGATATTGATAGCCTGGTAGAGATGATTGTGAAAACCGCGCTGCCGGGCGATACCATCTTAGTGATGAGTAACGGTGGCTTTGGTGGTATCCATCAGAAACTGCTGGACGCGCTGGCGCGTAAAGAAGAAAAAGAGCGTAATTTATAAGATACAACACTAAATAGCCGGATATAGTGAGTACTGCGTCAGGTTTTTCAATCAGTTATCCTGGCTTAATTCAGTGCTTTTCAAAGTAAAATGCCTGATGCATAACATCAGGCATTTTATCTTTCGATAGCGCGTGTATAAATATGTACACGATTAAACCACGTGGTGTTATTGTTATCTGAACGCGCCGTAAAATCTGACCCTGTCAGGGCGTGGATATGCGGCTGACTTTTACTTTAAAAATCCGCTTTGCAATTTTGTACTTTACCTAAGAGCAACGATGTTATTGCTCTTACCTGTGGAGCTTACTTTAAGTGGACAAAAAGATGACTCAGACCATGTCGCAGAAACTTGCCAGAGACAGCCTTGGAAATGCACAAACTTTTGAAGGTGGTATGTACGTAACAAAAAACGGTGTTGCTGAGCTCTTCATTCAGACCGCCGCAGAACGTCAGGCGGAACTAAGAGAAATTGAGCAAGAAAGAAATATCAATGCGCTTTTTAAGCTGACAATGATAGCTAAAAAGGAAATCTCAGAGGGTAAAGGTATGACTTCTGAAGAGGTCTTAGAGAGACTACGTGCTGCAAGAAAATAACAGTGAGGTATTGAGTGCCCAATCAGTTTTCAGTGGTCGTTGCGCCAATCGCGTTACAGTGCTTGGAAGAGATTGAATTTTATAAAAGCGTCACTGTCGGATCGGCACAAGCCGCCAGTTTCGTGGATAATCTATTTACTGAATCTGTGGCGCACATCGTTCAGGACCCTCAGCTGTATCGCTTCAATACCTATCTTTCAGATCGCGGTTTGATGTTACGTGAAAGGCTGGATACAGAAAGTGAGTATCGGGTGCTTTACGATTTTGATGGCTCAAATATTGAGATTCTGCTGGTGGTCAGTATGAAACAAGATTTTAGTAAGCTACTTTATCGTTATAATATATTGAAATGATTTAACTTTTCTGTAAAAAAAAAGAAGGAGCACATTGCGCCCCTCCTTATGATTGCCAGGTCAGTAACGATCTTACCCTGCATCGGTAGTAATGGTTTAACTTACCAGTTTTTCTTCAACAGACGGTCGATACTGATAGCACCAGGACCTGTCAGAGCCAGCAGCAAGTATCCGCCCGCAATCGTCAGGTTTTTCATAAACATCAATGAGTTCATTCCTTCAGCAAAGTTGCTGTGGAACAAGATAGCCGTCAGCACGGTAAAGATTGCAGTGATCAGGGCAGTAGTACGAGTCAGAAGACCGAACAGAATAGCCAGACCACCACCAAACTCAAGCAGAATAGTCAGCGGTAACAGTGCTCCCGGAACGCCCATGGCTTCCATATACTGCTGAGTGCCAGCATAACCGGTAATTTTTCCCCAGCCTGCGCTAATAAACAGAATTGGCATTAAAATACGTGCGACCAGGATGCCGATATCTTCTAATTTTTTCATCTTACTCTCCAGCGATGTTTTTTTGATTTGATACGGCTTGGGCTTAATATGTCTGAAATCCAGCACAAAATTGGGCAGTTACCGTCGATGGAGAGAAGAATAAAGCTGATGGAGGATAATTGTAAGCAAGGAAAATTGTCAAACTTGTTCAAATATATTGTATTAGAGGTGGGGAAAGAAAAACGCCGCTTCAGCAGCGGCGTTTTTATTATTTAAATAATGTTCTATTGAGACTGGTACGAACCACACGCCAGGTACTCCAGACGCTAAATCCACGTTTCACCAGCCGCATCATTTTACCTGGGCGACGAACGTTCCAGATAGCAAGGACACTGCCAGCGACAACAAAGTAGCGCCGCAGACTGACCAGAGTATGCCACCCCTTGTCATAGGGCGCTGTCGCCCCTAACCATTGATATCTGGCGGCAGACAGACTGATGCGCTGCTCTTGGATCTGATTGAGCAATTCCGTTTTGCGCTGCTCACGCTCGCGGTCCCTCACGATTTATCCTCATCGAGCAGAGCTCTGTCACTGGCTAATTCATTACGTGTATGGCGTAGCAGTGTTGATTCTCGTGATTTTTTCAGGGTCCACAGGCCACATACCAATGCACAGAACAACAATGTGACTGTCGTTCCTACCATCACATGCAATCGGTACTCAACATCAACAACCCAGATGACGAGTATCATCAGGCTCATTAAGCCAAAAGCCATGAACAGCATCGTCAGCCCCAGCATTAATAGCAGCTGGATAAGGTTAGCTTTTTCTTCTTCAAGCTCAACGACGGCAAGACGAAGACGAGTTTCGACCATCCCGACGATGATAGTTATCAGCCGCTGGCCAGCGCCGAGCACACTTCTGCCCGGCCCCGGGGTTTGACGAGAGTTATTCATATTAACGACGTGCGAGCAGGATACCCAGCACGACACCAACAGCAGCACCAATACCTACGCCCGTCCACGGGTTATCACGTACATAAGTATCTGCTTTAGCGGCAGCTTCACGTGTCTGCTGGCTGATGGCATCGCCGGCGTTATTCAGACGAGCACGGCTGTCGCGTAGTGCTTGCTCTGCTTTATTGCGCAGCTTGTCGAGCTCAGTTTTTGACTTTTCGGTGGAGGTGTCCAGGACATCTTCCAGGGTATCTGCAAGGGATTTCAGTTCTGCGCGCAAATGTTCTGATGTGTAATCTTTAGACATAATTCTCTCCGAATAGTTGAGGATGACCTTTAAGATTTCTTGGTCTTCGCGGTCAATACTGCCGCTTTTCCAGTGATTTCAGTTCAGACTCTGCTTCAGCAAGTTTCTGTTCGCGCTTAACTATTTTATCAGTATCACCTTTCAGACGGGCTTCATCGAGGTCTGATTGACGTTCGATAATTTCCCTTTTCTGGCTGGCGATCTTTTCCTGATGAGAGGCAATCAGTTTGCTGTCAGTACAATGAGCTTGCACTTCACTTAACGCTTTCTTCAGGCCAGCAACACGATGTGTGTTGTTATGCTGTTCGGCATAGCTTATTTGACGTTGAATCTCTTGCTCTTTTTCAGCGCAAAGTGCGTTTGCTTGCGCAGCAGGAGCCAGAATCAGCAGTGAAAGGGTCAGTGCAGCAATATGTTTCATGACAGTAAACCATCCTATAGTTTTTGCGTGATACAAAGCTTTACTGAGAGAGGCCTTATTTGTGCAACGATATGAAAAACGTCAGTTAACTTTTTAAGTAAAGCCCTTACAGCATAGCCATGAATTCACTAAACCCCAAGGGGTATGAGTAAAATTCAGATAGTTTGAAGTTTTACTCTTAAGCGTGGTTATGATCAGAACGTAAAAGAGAAAGCCACGTCATCGCGTTATGGCTGTTACTTTCTTGCTGATCGATAACATAACCACCGGGAAGGGCGCGATAGAGTACTTCCTTCGCTGCCTCACTCTGTGCACTAGACGCAAACGTTATGAGTAAATTATTGTTTTGCGGAGTAATGCTTTTGAATCTTATACCGTGGGCATCCAAATGATGCCACACGTAAAAACCATCTGGCAGACTATTACCCTGCCGGGCGACGCTAATCTCTATCGTGGTATCTTTTGAAGGCATACCTGACCAAATGGTGAGAGAAGCGATAGCAATGACGCCGAATAGTAGTGCCGTCCGGAGATGGCATGAAAATAATTTCATCTGGTACTCCTAACCGCGTGAGCTGCGTTTTTTACGCCAGAACACAACTAATGACCCGACCAGACCAATAACCAGCAGCACGACAGGCAGCAGCATCAGGCAGGACATTAACGCTTGTTCATACTTAATAAATATAGACGTATTTCCTAACAGATAACCTAATGTCACTAAAATAATGATCCACAGGAATCCGCTCATCCAATTGAAAAATTGGAAACGTGCATTGCTCAAGCCTGACAGTCCGGCAATGGTGGGAAGCAGGGTACGTACAAAGGCGATAAATCGGCCAATAAGCAGCGCTGACAGACCATGCTTATGGAATAGCTGGTGAGCGCGCTGATGGTAACGTGGGGGCAGATGTGAGAGCCAGTTCTGGACTGTCTTTGAATTTCCAAGCCATCGTCCCTGAACATAGCTCAGCCAGCAGCCAAGACTTGCAGCAACAGTCAAAAGGAACACGGTTTCAGGGAAGCCCATGGCTCCCTTGGCAATCAATACCCCAACCAGAACTAATAAACTGTCACCCGGCAAAAATGCTGCGGGAAGTAATCCATTTTCCAGAAAAATAATCATGAATAAGACAAAGTAAAGCATGCCAACCATCGAAGGGTTAGCAAGCGTTTCGAAATCCTGGCTCCAGAGAGCGTTGAGCAGTTGCGTCAGTAGTTCCATTCAGTGTTCCTGGCACTTCGTTTAGCGGCCGCCGTGTTAATAACGGATGAGTAGAATGCCGTACTGTTTTTATATTTTATCAATAACAACTCGCTACCCATTTTTCCTGGTCTTGATGAAATCTGGCAATGAAGCAGCAAGACAGGGCTGTCGGCGGTAGAATTGCATCTAATTGTAACAAAGCTCCGCGCAGTACGTCACAGAATTTGCATCTATCATCACGTGATTTTGCTCATTGAGGATAATGCTGGCGAGGGTATTTACACACTCTGACACTATTCCTTGTTTGCTTACCCTCGGGGGAGAAAATGACTTTTTTTGACTATTCGCAGCGCTACCGATATGAACGTGCGAATTTTCAGAGAATCGTGAGGTGTAAGTCTGGTTCTGCGCCACCACGTGCTGTATTACAGCGCAGAAGTCACTACTGTTTAATATACGCGGATATTGCAATTTTACAATGTTAACCCATATTAAAATCAACAGCTTGGTAGGTTTTTTGTTATAAGTGTCGAACAAATATGTTAAGGGTATTAAATACTTCGGCTGAGTAACGCAATAAATTACGTCGAACGCACTAATATAACCTCTTTTGACCTGTTTTTTGTGACGTGATTGATTCACTGAAAGTAGGACAATTATGTGTATTTTCTACAACACAATAATTGTCCCTGTTCAGATCCTTAATTTAATCTGCTAGCCACTTCCGACGTTATTTACCGCCCTGTTTACGCGCTGTCTGGTGGTTAACCCAAGTATTGATAACCAGTGTCAGGGTCAGAATGCTCCCGACGACACCCAGCGAGACACCGATAGGAATATGGATAAAGTCGATGATCAGCATTTTCACACCAATAAATACCAGTATCACTGACAGACCGTATTTCAGCATTGGGAAGCGTTCTGCAACGCCTGCCAGTAAGAAGTACATTGCCCGCAGTCCAAGAATGGCGAATAAATTGGAAGTCAGCACAATGAACGGGTCGGTGGTGACCGCGAAAATCGCCGGAATACTGTCGAGTGCGAAAATAACATCGCTGAACTCAACCAGAATCAGAACCAGCAGCAGCGGCGTAGCATAGAGCACCCCTGACTGACGAACAAAAAAGCGCTCAGAATCCATTTTTTCGGTCATTCTGAGGCGGCTCTGTAGCCATTTGACCATAGGTTTTTCACCTATCGGTGCGCCATCTTCTTTCGCCAGTGCCATCTTAATACCGGTAAACAGCAAGAATGCGCCAAACAGATAGAGCAGCCACTCAAACTCGGCAATCAGCCAGCTGCCGGCAAAGATCATGATAGTACGCAGGACGATAGCACCCAGAATCCCGTACAGCAGCACTCTGCGCTGCAAAGCAGGCGGCACGGAGAAGTAACTGAATAGCATTAGCCAGACGAAGACGTTATCAACGGCGAGCGCTTTTTCTATCAGATAACCGGTAAGGAAGGCCAGAGCCTGAGTATCGGCGACCTCACGCCCGGCGGTGCCGGTCAGATACCACCAGAATGCCAGGTTAAAGAGTAGCGATAATGAAACCCAGGTGATTGACCAGGCCACAGCCTGTTTCATTGACATCACATGAGAGCCTCGGCGGTTCTGAAGGAACAGATCCACGGCCAGCATGATAGCAACGACGACGATAAAAGAGCACCACAGTAAGGGTGTGCCAACGCTATGCATAAATTTATTCCTTAAAACAAAAAACGGCTACCGTCAGAAGACGCCAGCCGCTTTCATTTGCAACAGGAACCCGCCTTCCGGCAAGGTCTCACTTACAACATTGAAAATGTTGCCTGGCAACCGGATGCTTACGCATCGTCATGACGATTAACCAGCAATGAAGTTACTCCCCTTTGCAATAGTCACAATAAGAGTAAGTCTTCATCGGGTCAATCTTTTGTTTCTGCTCCGCTCAACCATTTATTCAGCGAGAACGCCGACTCACTTATCAGCGGGGAATTTCACCCCTGTTTGCCGACGGATCTCCGTCGCCAGTGCAGAGGTAATCCGTGAAACCTCCAGCGCCGGGTGACTAATATGCTGGTTTGCTACCAAGTCAGCAAAAACCTCAGCTTCGTACAGCATGGTATTGATATGCTGGGGCTGAGTCAGATCTTGTGGTTTCCCGCCTCGCGGAATAAAGGTGATTTTTTGGCATTCAGATACTTTTTCAATCACCAGTGAACCCGCTTCACCTTGAATTTCACTCGGCAGTACGGAATCGCTCACTTTTGAGTGTAGCAGGGTGACATCAAAGTCACCGTAATTCAGCAGTACTGAACCCTGGGCATCGACACCACTGTCGAGCAGTGAAGCGCTGGCCAGAACTGAATTGGGCTGACCCCACAGGGTGGCAGCAGAGGCCAGAACATAAAAACCGATATCCATAATCGAGCCATTTGAGAAGGCAGGATTAAACGTATTGGGATTCTCGCCATCCAGATAACGCTGGTAGCGTGATGAATACTGGCAATAATTTAGCAAAACCTTACGAATTTTACCGACGTTAGGCAGTGCCTGCTGCAAGGCGATAAAGTTTGGCAGACTGGCTGTTTTAAAAGCCTCAAATAACACTACCTGATTTTCACGGGCACAGGCGATGGCGGCTTCAGCTTCGCGTAGGTTCGAAGCGAACGGCTTCTCACAAATGACATGTTTTTTGTGGCGCAGAAATAAGATGCTTTGTTCGGCATGAAATGAATTTGGGCTAGCGATATAAACGGCGTCGATAGCGTCACTGGCTGCCATTTCTTCCAGAGAAGTGAACAGATGTTCTACCGGATAGTCAGTGGCAAAGGCTTGTGCCTGTTCCAGGCTGCGAGAGTAAACGGCATTAAGTTTGTACTTGCCACTTTCATGGGCAGCATCAATAAACTGGCGGGTGATCCAGTTTGTACCAACTACAGCGAAACGTATCATAGACTGGGATATTCTCCGTAAGATTGAAAGAAATGAGTCATCAGGCCGTACTATTTAACGATAACTGAGTGAGCCAAAGACGTGTATCAAACTCTAACTGGTGATACTGCGGTTCCATATGACAACACAAGGAGTAGAATGCTTTGTTGTGATCTTTCTCCTTAAGATGTGCTAATTCATGTACCACAATCATCCGCAAAAAGGGCTCGGGCGCCTGGCGAAAAATCGTCGCTACGCGAATTTCTGCTTTTGCTTTTAACTTATTACCCTGCACTCTTGAAAGAGCAGTATGCAGACCGAGAGCATTCTTTAATACGTGGATCTTGCTGTCAAAAACGACTTTATTAATCGGCGATGCATTACGCAGAAACTGGCTCTTCAGTGCCTGAGTATACTGATAAAGTGCTTTGTCGGTTGTAATATCATGCTGCTCTGGGTAACGCTTCTCCAGTACCGCACCAAGACGCTGTTCGGCAATAAGCGTACGAACCTGAGAAAGTAACTCTTCAGGATAACCATTCAAATAGATCAATTCGCTCATGCTTTTCTCAGACTAAGAGGGAAAAAAGGGTATACTCTGCGCCCCGTTCCAGGGACATATATCCAAACTTTACCATCCAGGAGGGCCGATGAGCCAATTAGACAGCGGTTTTCGTTCACTGACGCTAAAACGTTTCCCGCAAACGGACGACGTTAACCCGCTACAAGCGTGGGAAGCCGCAGATGATTATCTGCTACAGCAGGTGGACGAGCTTAAACCTGTCGGTCCGGTACTCATTTTTAATGATACTTTCGGGACACTCGCCTGTGTGCTGGCCGACTATAAACCTTTCAGTATCGGTGACTCTTATCTCAGTGAGCTGGCAACCCGGCAGAATCTGAGCGGCAATGATATTGCTGAAAACAGTGTGACCTTTCTCGATAGCACGGCGCAATATCCAGCAGCTCCCGAACTGGTGCTGATTAAGATACCAAAAACGCTAGCCTTGTTAGAGCAACAGTTGCGCGCTTTACGTCATGTCATTACGCCACAGACGCGGATTATTGCGGGCGCTAAAGCACGTGATATTCATAACTCTACGCTGGCGCTGTTTGAAAAAATTATTGGACCTACCACCACCACACTGGCGTGGAAAAAGGCGCGTCTGATTAATGCGACCTTCAGCAATCCTGAACTCAAGGATGCCCCTGAGACTCTGAGCTGGCCGTTAGCGGGAACCTCATGGACTATTCATAACCATGCCAACGTCTTTTCCCGTACCGGGCTGGATATCGGCGCACGTTTCTTCCTTGAGAATCTGCCTAAGGATCTTGAAGGTGAGATAGTTGATTTGGGTTGTGGCAATGGCGTTATCGGCCTGACATTACTCGAAAACAGCCCGCTGGCACAGGTGGTGTTTGTTGATGAGTCGCCGATGGCTGTTGCCTCCAGTCAGCTGAATGTTGAAACCAACATGCCTGCTGAAATAGACCGCTGTGAATTTATGATTAACAACGGTCTGTCAGGGATTGAGCCTTTTCGTTTCGATGCCGTACTGTGCAACCCCCCCTTCCATCAGCAGCATGCGCTGACGGATCAGATTGCCTGGGAGATGTTCCACCATGCCCGCCGCTGTCTGAAAATCAACGGCGAACTGTATATCGTGGCAAACCGCCACCTGGACTATTTCCGTAAACTGAAAAAGATTTTCGGTAACTGTGAGACCGTCGCCAGTAATAACAAATTTGTGGTACTTAAAGCGGTGAAGGTTGGACGTAGTCGGTGATCGATCCCGCAGCTAAACGGCGAGGTTTTCTATTTCCCAAGCTACAATCGACTGATGAGTCAGTAGTAGGGAAGTTTCCACGACCTTCGACTGCCTATCTGTCGCGATAAGTTCTGTGATGGCCCTTCTGTCGGATATTCATCGCCGCGTTTATACGTGGTTATGGTAGGTCAGGCAGACAGGGCACGACCATCCGTTTATCCGAACCAAAATCTGTACCTTTCAGCTCTGGTTTATCATTCAAATGCGAGTGGGGGCTATTGCTACTTCGGTGCTATGTGATGCCCATATATTGACCCTCTGCTGATAAGGATGACTCTCAGGCCGAAAGCCATCAGTAGAATCGTTTTTGTCATGTTATTTTTTGCTATTCTTCGTCAAAAATGGAAATTATTTACGCCCTAGGTTACTAATCACCAGAGAAAGCAGGGCTCAGATATCATGTAATAATTACATTGTATTTCTGAATGTAATTATAAAAATAACCTAAAGGCAATCCAGATATTCTTTCTTTGGGTGTTGCTAAATAGGAAAATCATGAATTCTTGAAAGATATATTGAAGTCGTCTAACTAATGGATTAAGGTATTTTTCATTGGGAAAATTCTTTCATATATGAATGATATTATATCAATATTCACTCAGAATTTTATTTTTATCGCATACATAAGCAGGTATCTGTGCTGAGAGGTAAACAGTTTTTACGTCTGGTATTTTAATGGTTTTTGTAATATACAATGTCATCAACCTATTTTTAATTAAAATGGTGATTGTGATGCGTTCATTGTTGAAAGGATTCGACTTTAAAATACTTGAAAGTTTCTTAACTATATATACAGAGAGGTCGGTTAGGGGAGCAGCTAAAAGGCTAGCTGTCAATCCTTCAACTATTTCAAAAAATCTATCCAAATTAAGATGTTGGTATAATGATGAGATGTTTATTCAAACACCCAATGAGTTGATACCTACTCCTTTTTCAGAACAATTATACCCAATGATTGAAGATTTACTGTCTAGTGCAAAATTTATCAGTCAAATGAAAAATATATCGGATTGGAATGGGCAAAAAATCAATATAATACTAGAGGATCATTTTCTTACAGTTTCACTTAAAAACTTACCATCAGATTTACATAAGTTAATGAATGCAAAACACTTAGACATACATTTATCTAATTGGAATTACAACTCGATGTCTGAAATAATACATGGCGAATTTGATATCGGGCTATGTGGATTGGAATCATGTGTAGAGTCAAGAGAACATCCTGATAAGTTGCCGATTAATATTTGTCATGAGGTTATTTTTCGGGATATACCATCCGTATATGTACATGAAGAACATCCTATTTTATCTGAGGAGTGGTGTTTTGAATCTTTTATTCAACATGAATATATAGGTGTTTCTTGGGAAAACAAAAAAGAATGGATTCTGGATACATGTTTAAAGCAGATTGGCTATGAAAGGAAAATAACACTAGTTGTTGATAACTTCATACATGCTGTTCAGCTGGCATCAGATCCTAAGGAGCATCGACTTGCGATAGCGCCAACTTACTGCTGGTCATATATAATTAATAATTTTGAAAAAATGGTCAAACTGAAGCTGCCGCTTGCCGATGATATACTTAAAAGAATTGAGATTTTGTATGTTATTATTTATCATAAACGTATGAAGTATAATCTTAAGAATAAAATAATAAGAGATTATATATATGATTTATTTAATTATAAGTGCTGACTTAAATGTTAATTATTTTAGTATATTATCCATTCTTTATGATGAAGTAAGGAGACTAGCATGAGAGTCTGTATGATCGGATGTGGGAGTATTGTACTGAAAGAACATATACCTGCTATGGCTACATTAGGGATTAAAATACATGCTTTATGTGATGTGTCCTTAGCTAATATTGATAGTGCACAGAAAATAATTGATTATCAAGTCCCAGCTTACACTTGTTATAAAAAATTAATTAATGATATTCAACCTGACACGTTGATCGTCGCTTTACCCCATTATTTATATTATGAAGTGCTAATGTATTGTAGTAACTATTCGCTAAAAATAATCAAAGAAAAACCATTTGCGGTCAATTTAACAGAAGCTAAAATATTCAGTGATCTTTCGCGAGGTGAAAATTTAAAGATATTCACAGTTTGTCAAAAAAGATATATTAATGCCTATGAATTGCTAAAGGATAAAATAAATGATTCAGGAGAAAAAATCTCTCATATAATGATTCGCTATACAATCCCCAGTAAAAACCCCAATGCAAATTGGAGAGGTAAGTTCACAACATCAGGGGGCGGCGTTTGGTTAGATATGGGATATCATGTTGTTGATATTATAAATTATTTATTTAATAGTAAAGAAATAACAATCAATTATGTAAGACTGATAAATTCGATGGGAGTAGATGATAACGTTGACGATATAGCTTATGTAGAACTTGAGTGCGATGGTGTAATTATCTTTATCTATATTTCATGCGTTGCAATTGAAAAGTATGAGGATATTGAAATTTATATGGGGGATAAAATAATCCATGCAAACCAGAAAATGGTTACTATTAAAAATAAAAAACAAGAAATTATCGATTGTTTTGAAATTGAACCTATCTCACCGTTTGTGAAAATGTATAAGGATTTTCTTTTTGACGGTGGTGAAGCGGGGTTTGAAAGAAATCTAAGTAGCTCGTCGTCGGTTATGCATATTTTAGAAAAAGCTATAAAATATAGTAATCTTGATGTAACTCACTGATAAGGATTATCAATAATGAATTCAAAGTATTCTATATTTTCACATCCAAAAATTTCAGATGAAATAAAGAATAGTGTGCATAACCAGCTTGTTGATAATATATCTATCTATGATAATGGTGGCATCTATGAACGCTTAGAGGGAGAATTCAAAAAAAAATTTCATGTAGAAAATGCTATTGCAGTTAATTCTGGAACAACAGCCTTATTTTCGATGTATTACGGTGCTGGAATTGTCCATGGAGATGAAGTTATTGTTCCGAGCTATACTTTTTTCGCAACCTGTTCCCCTCTTCATCAATTGGGAGCTGAGTTAAAATTTGCTGATTGTGGAGATAATGGTAATGTCGATCCTAAAGCTGTTGAGGCTTTGATTACTAGCAAAACCAAGGCGGTAGTAGTAACTCATATGTGGGGTATTCCGTGTGATATGGATGAACTCATGAATATTTGTAAACGCCATAACTTACTGCTTCTTGAAGACTGTTCACATGCCCACGGTGCAATCTGGGATGGTAAGGTCATTGGTAGCTTTAGTGATGGTTCGGCATGGAGTTTCCAGGGAAAAAAGATCCTTACCTCAGGTGAAGGAGGATTTTTTGCGACTAAACATCGTAGAATATATGAAAGGGCCGTCTTGGTTGGTCATTTCAACAAACGTGCAAAACAAGAAGTTCATGATGAAGATTTAAAGGATTTTGCACTCACTGGTACCGGCCTGAATTTTCGTATGCATCCTTTAGGCGCTGCTGTTGTTATGCCACAAATGGCCCATTTTGAGCAAATGATGAAGGAAAAGCGAGAAACGGCTATGTTGATGAAAAAAGGCATTGAGTTGATCGATGGCTTAAAGATAGCGCGTATTCCAGATAAGGCTAATCCAGCATGGTATGCACTACCGATTATGTTTGATGAGACTAAGTTTACAGTTGATCTCCATCAATTTGTCAAAAAATTAAATGAACTAGGTGCTGTTGAAGCTGATATTCCAGGTTCGACTTGTCCAATTAATAGTTATTTCTTATTCCATTCCCCCTACAGAATCTCCCCACATTATTCTGAAAAAATTCGTGTTGAAAAGCATTGCTTTGATAATGCCATTAAATTCCATAATAGTATGTTTAAATTAAATGTTTGGTATGGTGAAGAGCGCTATGGTTTTATTGATAATTATTTATCTATTATCAAAATAGTTGCCGAGTTATATAAAAATGATTGAGCATTTAGTTCCTCCAGAGATAATAAATTCCCTGAGCAAATATGATCGAATTGTTGTTGGCGGTATTATTAGTATTGTTGGCGTTGAAGGCGAAGTGCTTTTCCTTAAACGATCCAAACATGAGTTTATGCCAGATTCCTGGGAAGTACCGTCGGGTGGCATTGAAGAAGGTGAGTCCATGCTGCAAGCACTTAAACGTGAAATAAAAGAGGAGACTAATTTACAGGTTTTTGACATTGGAAATTTTGTCAGCGCAGTTGGTTATATTGCTAATAATGATGAGTGTTTGCAAATAAGCTTTAGCTTGCGCTGTATTGGGAATGTTGAACTCAGTAATGAGCATTCGGAATTTATATTCTCGAAAATAGATACCTTTGCACATAATTTAGATTGTTTTATGCTTAGGGTGATTAAACCAGACTGAATTTATCAGTTGGGTCATTATATAGGGTCAGTCTTATTGGAGCTAATATGTTAGATATTGCTTTAGAAGCTGTAAAAATGGTACGTCCTTACACTGTGACAGCTTTTGAGAGTGCCAAATCTTTTTATATCAAGGACGACAAATCACTGATGACTCACACTGATCTTATTGTGGAGAAAAAAATCAGACAGTTTCTTATGTCTAGAAATCCTGATATAAAGATAATGGGCGAGGAATTTGATTTAGAAAATCACGATTTTTTTACAACAGGCTGGCTCATTGATCCAATAGATGGAACAAGAGCATTTCTTTATGGTGTTCCTCTTTTTAGCACCCTCCTTTCTTATGTGGTAAATAACGAACCAATCATTGGTGTAGTTTCCTTTCCAGGATTAAACCAGATAATTTATGCGTTGAAAGATGGTGGCTGTTGGTTCCAAAATGGAGATGAAAAGCCAATAAGGGTACGTACTGAGTCTAATAAGGTTACTCTGGCGAATGCTGTAGTTTCAGTTTCAGGTATTCATAGTACGACATTCGATAGTCGGGAAGGTACAAAAGCCTATCATTTATCTAAGGTGATTACTTCAGCAAGAGATACTATTTTTATCAATGACAGCTATCAGCATATTATGGTTGCGATGGGACGCATTGATGCGGCTATTGATACTCTTATGAAACCTTGGGATATTGCTGCATTAATCCCCTGTATGAAAGAGGCGGGCGTAGTCTGTGCTAATATAAATGGCACCGATAATAACTTATTATATGGCGGCAACTTACTTACAGCCTCATCACAGTCACTTTTAGATGAACTCGTCGTTCATCTAAACGAGTGAGCATCTCATTGGCAAGGGCTTGTTAAATCGTCAATGCCAGATGGGTGCCCTGAGCAATAGCTCGCCGGGCATCTATTTCTGTTGCCACATCTGCTCCACCAATCACATGTACCTTTTTGCCCATCGCGCGTAACGGTTCGGCGAGTTCGCGTCTGGGTTCTTGTCCGGCACAAATAACGATATTGTCCACGGTCAGACACTGTGGCTCACCGTTAACGATGATATGCAGTCCTTCATCATCGATTCGCTGATACTGCACACCGCTTAGCATTTTCACGCCACGCGCTAATAACGTCGTACGGTGGATCCAGCCGGTTGTTTTACCAAGACCTTCTCCTGGACGGCTATTTTTGCGTTGCAGTAATACTATTTCGCGTGGGCTACGGGCAGGTAAGGGCGGCTGTGTACTCAGCCCGCCAGCATGCTGCAGGCTGGTATCGATACCCCACTCTTCACAGAATCGACTAATGTTTTGGCTGGTGGACTCACCTTGCTGGCTTAAGTACATGGCGGTATCAAAACCGATGCCTCCGGCACCAATAATCGCTACCCGCTGGCCTGCCACGACCTTATTCCGCAATACTTCAGGATAGCTCAGCACTTTTGAATGTGTGACTCCTTCAATATCAGGCAGGCGAGGTTCAATACCACTGGCAAGGATAACTTCATCATAATCAGCCAGCATTGAGGCCGTGACGTACTGATTTAACTGTAGGGTGACAGCGGTTTTAGCCAGCATTTGACGATAATAACGTAGGGTTTCGGCAAACTCATCTTTACCCGGGATCTGCATTGCCAGGGTAAATTGCCCGCCGATTTCTGAAGCGGCATCAAACAGTGTGACATGATGACCGCGAGCTGCGGCATTTATTGCGCTAGCCAGCCCGGCAGGCCCTGCGCCAATCACCGCCAGACGTTTAGGCTGCTTAGTTTTTTGTATCGGCATCAGCGTTTCATGGCAGGCGCGCGGGTTCACCAGACAAGAGGTCACTTTACCGGCAAAAATCTGATCAAGGCAGGCCTGATTACAGCCGATACAGGTATTGATTTCGTCGTCCTGTCCGGCTGCGGCTTTGGTCATAAATTCAGCATCGGCTAAAAAAGGACGTGCCATAGACACCATATCTGCATCGCCCGCAGCCAGAATATCTTCAGCTGTTGCGGGTGAGTTGATGCGATTCGTGGTGATTAATGGCAGGGAAACGTGTTGTTTGAGTTTTTGTGTTACCCAGCGAAAGGCACCGCGCGGAACGGAAGTGGCAATAGTCGGAATGCGCGCTTCATGCCAGCCGATACCGGTATTAATCAAGGTCGCTCCTGCTTGCTCAACCGCTTGTGCCAGCTGTACTGCCTCGTCAAAATGGCTGCCACCTTCAACCAAGTCCAGCATCGACAGGCGATAGATAATAATAAAGTCATCACCCGTTTGCTCACGTACCTTACGGACTATCTCAACGGCAAAGCGCATTCTGTTTTGATAACTGCCCCCCCAGTCATCATCACGCTGGTTAGTGCGCAGCGCTAAAAACTGATTAATCAGATAGCCTTCAGAACCCATAATTTCTACACCATCATAACCGGCCTCTCTGGCGAGACTGGCGCAATGGGCAAAATCATCGATAAGCGTCAGGATCTCTTCATGGCTCAGGGCATGAGGTGTAAAAGGATTGATCGGGGCTTGGATCGCTGATGGAGCAACCAGATGCGGCTGGTAGCTATAACGTCCAGTATGCAGAATTTGCAGGGCAATTTTCCCTCCCTCATGGTGTACCGCATCGGTCACGACTCGATGGGCTGCCAGCTGATCTTTATTATTGAGTACCGCCCCGTGACTCACGGTTACACCAGAGGGAGAGGGCGCAATTCCTCCTGTAACAATCAGCGCAACGCCATGACGTGCCCGCTCTGCATAGAAAGCGGCCAGCCGAGTTTCACCGCCAGCCAGTTCTTCCAGGCCGGTATGCATCGATCCCATTAGCATGCGGTTCTTGAGCACTGTGAAGCCTAAGTCCAGCGGAGCAAACAATGATGGATAGCGCATAGTCCCTTCCTGTAAGTTAAATTATTGTTATGTGGTCGGATGAGTTGCTAATTTAACTTGCGTACAGCAAAAGGGAAAAGAAGAGTGCGCTGAATGTGATGGGATTCAAATTCAGCGCAGCTTAGGGCTGTTTGCAGGGTAAGAATGATTGTGCGTTAAGGTTGATTTTTGAGCATGTCGCCATCAGTAAGCTTCAAGTATGAAGGGCATATTGGATATTTTTAACTAAAGACCTTACAAGATTAATTAATAAAAAATGATAATATAAAAATAATCTCTATTTTATTAAAACCTAATCATTATCTTAAAATAAAAAAACACATTATATCTGTAGAGTTTATTGATATTTTTTATTAGACACCCTCCTTACCCTGCCTGAATTAATTTTAGAGCCAGGACATATAAAGTTGAATAAAAGTACCCCCACTCCTCACGATGCCACCTTTCGGCAGTTTCTGAAAGTCCCTGATATTGCCAGGGACTTTATGGAGATCCATCTCCCCGCAGAATTACGTGCTATCTGTGATTTTAATACGCTAAAGCTGGAAAATGGCTCTTTTGTTGAGGAGAATTTACGGCAATATTTCAGCGATATACTTTATAGTTTAAAAATGATCGATGGAGATAAAGGATATGTGCAGGTTCTGATTGAGCACCAGTCTAGTCCGGATAAACATATGGCATTTCGTATGATTCGTTACGCAGTGGCCGCCATGCAGAGTCATCTGGATGCGGGCCATAAGAAATTACCCTTGGTGATACCTGTTCTGTTTTATACCGGAAAGCGGACTCCTTATCCCTATTCCACTAACTGGCTAGAGGAATTTGCAGACCCGGAATTCGCCAAAAATCTTTATAGCAATGACTTCCCACTGGTAGATATCACTGTTATCCCTGATGACGAGATTATGGAGCATCGCAGTATGGCGGCTTTAACATTACTGCAAAAACATATTCATCAGCGTAATTTGACAGCATTGATAGATAAACTCGTGGCAGTATTACTCACTGACTATCTTGCCTTACCTCAGGTGAAGGCACTGATAAATTATATCATTCAGGCGGGTGAGACAGCAGATGCTGGAGCCTTTATCCGCGAGCTAGCCTCAAGGGTACCGCAACATGGAGATGTACTGATGACTATTGCCCAGCAGCTGGAGCTGAAAGGTATCAAGAAAGGAATGCTGCAAGGTAGAGAAGAAGGGCGGGAAGAAGGGATTCGCACCGTTGCCCATAAGATGTTACAGCAGGGTATAAATTATGACTTGGTAATAAAACTAACGGGTCTGAGTATGGAAGAGCTGGTCGTACTCAGGAGTTGAATATTCTCCCAGTATGTATTTTTCTGCCTGTATAGCGAATAACGGGCAGAAAAATACATTACATCGATACTCGTAATTATTGAAGGTGCTTAATTTTTAGGAGACTTCAATCAGCTCAAATTCTTCTACGACCAGTTCCATTGTTTCGCTAAAGTGGCCTTCTCTCTGGAAGAACGCTTGGTGAGCTTGTTGCCAGTAACGGAGGCTGCGGTCTCCTTCACCTTCTTTCCAGGCCTGCTCTTCAGTGATATCGCAGAAGCGAACGAGGCGTAAAGCGATGAGTCTGATAACGCAGACCGGTGTCCCCTGGCCGTCGAGAATAATATTGTAGCTGCCAATTGAAGGCGGTTGCTCTTCATTTTGCAATGACGAGAGTGAACCGCAGCTGGCCGTTTTAATCCCCTGGCTCACCAGTTCAGCCAGTTCGTTTGCCAGCTCAGGACTATCGCCAAATGCCCATATCAGGGCACCTGGATATTTGATTTGTAAGTTGTCGATAATACTCACGATGAAATCCTGTCAGAGAGACTTTAGGGTATGACGTTAGCATATAAAAAAACAGTACCCCAATCCACTGGTAGGTCAGTATTTGCGATGCTATCGATAACAGAAAAATTTGCATTTTTTCAATGTGATATCAGGCTCTACGCACCAGCCCAGGGGCCTGCCACATTGAGGTCGTTAACCCGCTATCAACCAGTGACAGTTGTCCGGCGTAGACTTTAAGCCACTTCTGTTTCATCTCATCATAGAGTTCACGATGTGCCAGGTTGGGTTGATACTCACGCTCCCACTGTACCAGTTGCTCACCACTTTCCGCCAGGGAGCTAAACAGACCCGCACCGACACCGGCCGCAATGGCACAGCCCAGAGCAGTCGCTTCTTTGACCACCGGAACTTTGACCGGGAGTCCGGTAACATCGCTGAGGATCTGGCTCCATAAACGGCCTTTAGAGCCGCCACCGGCAAATACCAGCGAATCAAACTGTACCCCTGAAAAGTGAGAAATTAATTCCAGATTACAGGCCGAGACGATGGCGGCATTTTCTTCCAGTGCCCGAAATAACGCCGCTTTATTGCATTTTTCGGGATCGATCGAGAGGTTAATAAACGAGGGGGCGGCGTGATACCAGTGTTTAAAATGCATCGCATCAGAGAAAATCGGCATAATGCCGTGTGCACCGGCGGGAACCCGGCTGGCCATATCCTCCATCAGGGCATAAGTATCCACGCCGAGCCGTTCGGCGATGAGTTTTTCTTCCGCACAGAATGCGTCACGGAACCAGCGCATCGTCAGGCCAGTGAAGAAACTGATCGACTCCGCTTGTACCATGCCAGGAATAACATGCGGATTGATGCGAATATTCATTTCAGGATCGGTTTTAATCGTTGGCAGATTGACTACTTGCTGCCAGAAGGTTCCGCCCAGTATGGCAGTTTGTCCTGCGCGAACCACGCCCAATCCTAAGCAACCTAGCTGCACGTCACCACCGCCCATAACTACCGGGGTGCCAACCAGTAATCCGCTTTCTTCTGCCGCCGCGGGAGTGATATACCCCAGAACAGTCCCGGTTTCTTTCACTGGAGAGAGCATATCAGCCCGTAATCCGGCCATATCTAATAGTGAAGGGCGCCAGTCCCGAGTCGCTAAGTCAAGCATACCTGTGGTGCCGGCATTGGAAGGATCTACCGCCAGTTCGCCGGATAACCTGGCTGCCAGCCAGTCACTGATCATGGTCATGGTGGCGGCTTTACGGTAAATATCCGGTCGATGGTGGGCCAGCCACAGTAGACGAGGCATGGCGCTTAAGGCCAGAGTCTGTCCAGAGATATGGTAAACCTCTGATTCAAATTGAAAGTCGTGAATTTCTTTGAGTTCACTGACTTCCCGACTGGCACGGGCATCGACGTTAGCGCAGGCCCAAATCGGCTCGCCGCTGGCGTCATATAACACAATCCCTTCACGCATTGAGCAACAGGCGACAGCCTTGATCTCTCTGGCGCTAATCGCCGCTTTTTGCAATGCTTCACGAATGCAGCGGCAGGTAAGTTGCCAGTTAATATCGAGTGAGAACTCCATTGACCCCGGAACATCTACGAGGCTTAAATGCTTCCATTCCGCCTGGCCCACCGCTATCTGCTGGCCATGAGTATCAAAGATAACCGCACGGATACTGCCCGTTCCGGCGTCTAACGCAAGGAGATAACTCATTCGCTGACCTCTTATGTTGTGCGCGACGGGCCTGAAGTTCGTATCACTCCATCAATGCCAGTACCGCCCGCGCCGTTTCTTCTTCCGTCACTAACCCGTTGATATAACGCCCGGTCAGTGCGGCATAGATAGCATTGGCTTTATCTTTACCGCCTGCGACACCAATAATCGTCGGAAGCTGCGCAAGGTCATGAAGCCGAACACCCAGTAACTCACGATGAATTTCCAGTTCTTCCACCAGACTGCCGTCAGCTTGCAAGAAGTAGCCGAGAATATCGCCGACAGCACCTTTACGGGCATACATCAGCTGTTCTCCTTCGCTGATATAGCCTGAGCGTAAGATAGTGGCGTCCCGTCGCTGATCGATGGCACCGATCCCGACTACGGCCACATCAGCCGCCATGGCCGCCAGGATAACGTCCCTTACGCTGGCCTCTTTTCTGAGGATCTCAGCGACATCCGGCGAAGATACGCGTAGAGGAGCCGGGATCATGCTGACACTACAGGCGGCATCTAGCTGACTGATACCCGTCATATAAGGGCCGACACCGCCGGAAAGCGTCACCAGCCGAATTTGCTGAGAACCGATAAAGCCACTCAAATGCTGCAAACAGTTCATGGTCGTTTCACCAAAGCCGACGGCTAGCAGCTGGCCTGGCTCCAGTACGCCCATCAGTGACTGCGCGGCACCGATACCCAGCCGAGTGCTCATTGGCGGGGTATTGTGAGCCGGTAGTACCCGCGCCAGCTTGAGGTTAAACCGCTTCTGGAGCTCTGTTTCCAGCGCCAGACAGCCTTCGTAGCGCGAATTTATCTGTACTCGAATCACTCCAGACTGCCGTCCTTTTTCCAGCAGGCGAGAAATTTTAAGCCGTGGTAAGCCAAGTCGTTCACCAATGTCATTCTGAGTTAAGCCATCGTGGTAGTAAGACCATGCTACCCGTGCCAGTAACTCTTCTTCGGCCATCGGTAGCCCATAAAGCTGACTCTCTTCCGTTGCTCTTTTATCACTCATAGATGAACTCTTATCTTAATTTAGAACAATTGTTCTAAATAGTCTGGGAATTAAATGTGAAGCTTGTGGCAAAAAAGATCATTTTAATCTCAATGAATCGTAGATTATTTTTTTAAAAGATTTGTGATCCTTGTCCGGTTGTAATTATAACTCTTAGCCTACTATTTTGAACATTATTAATTTAAAAATTCTTTTGTTCAAATGCGGAGGCGAGATGCCCAGCACCATGCCACTGATTCAGGTACACAAGGTCGGAAAGCAATTCTCCGGTGTCAGTGTATTGAAAGGTATAGATTTTATGCTGCTTCCGGGTCAGGTTCATGCCTTGATGGGTGGGAATGGCGCAGGAAAATCCACGCTGATGAAAATCATTGCCGGGGTTGAAACTCCCGATAGCGGTGAGTTGGAACTCTACGGTAAACGTTATTCACGCCTGAAACCGGGCCAGGCCCATGAGCTGGGAGTCTATCTGGTACCGCAGGAACCGATGCTGTTTCCCAACCTGACGGTACAGGAAAATATCTTATTCCGGCTGCCACCTGCGGCAGATTTAGTTCAACGGCTACAGGAGAAAATGCGCCAGCTTGGATGTGAAATCACGCTCAGTGCTGCTGCCAGCACCCTTGAGGTTGCCGATCAGCAGATGGTGGAAATTCTCCGTGGCCTGATGCGTGACGCACGTATTTTGATCCTCGACGAACCCACGGCATCCCTGACGCCAGGTGAAACTGAACGTCTTTTTCGTCAGATCCGCGCCTTACAGGCATTAGATGTCGGCATTATTTTTATCTCGCATAAGCTGCCGGAAATTCATCAGATAGCCAGTCATATCTCAGTGATGCGCGATGGCGCTGTCGTGTTGCAGGGCGAAACCGCCGCGTTTAGTGATAAAGAACTTATCAATGCCATGACACCCGCTTACCGCCAGCATGAATTAAGCGACACGCAAAAACTGTGGCTTGGACTGCCTGGAAACCGACGCACCGAAGCTCAAGATTTTCCTGTATTGCGTGTAGAAGAGCTGACGGGTGAAGGATTTATTAATCTTAGTTTTGAACTGCATGCGGGTGAAATTGTTGGCCTGGCAGGCTTAGTCGGCTCCGGGCGCACTGAACTGGCCGAAACACTCTATGGCCTTCGTCCAGTACGTCACGGACGGGTGTTTCTTGAAAGTAAGGAAATAACCCACAGCAGCACCAAATCCAGGCTGGATAGCGGACTGGTGTATTTACCTGAGGACAGACAAGTCTCAGGGCTGTTTCTTGATGCATCCATTCGCTGGAATACCGTGTTACTCAATGAACCCGACCTGTGGTTACAGCCTAAGCGTGAAGCCGCTGTGGTTGAACGCTATCACCGGGCGCTGGGGATCAAATTAAATCATGCCGATCAGCTGGTGCGTACCCTTTCGGGAGGCAATCAGCAGAAAGTATTGCTGGCTCGTTGTCTCGAAGCCAACCCGCTGTTGCTTATTGTTGATGAACCCACACGGGGGGTCGATGTTGCCGCCCGGGCTGATATCTATCAATTAATCAAAAGTGTCGCCAGACAAAACGTGGCTGTACTGATGATCTCAAGCGATCTGGATGAGTTTTCTCCGCTGGCAGACAGGGTTTTTGTTATGCATCAAGGCGCGATCAGCGGTGAATTACAGCATGCAGACATCACTGTCGACAGCATGATGGCGATGGCATTTGGTGGAGGTAGTACATGAAAAAATGGCTGAAAAATCGTGAACTCAGTGCATTTCTGGCGATTGTGGCGCTGTTTGCCGTGCTGGTAGCGATAAATCATAGCTACTTCAGCGCCCAAACGATTGGCATGATCTTTAATAGTGCTCAAATCCTTATCTTACTGGCAATGGGCGCCACCCTGGTCATGCTGACCCGTAATATCGATGTCTCAGTGGGTTCCACCGTAGGCTTGAGCGCGATTGCTGTTGGGGTGGCGCTTAACGCAGGTTATAGCCTGCCGCTGGCGATGTTATTTGCTTTAGCCATTGGTGGGCTGGCCGGATTTTTTAACGGCATTCTGGTGGTCTGGCTGCGTATTCCTGCCATCGTCGCCACGCTGGGCACGCTCGGTTTATATCGAGGTGGCATGCTGTTATGGACAGGGGGCAAATGGATTGAAGGGTTGCCCCCCAGTTTGAAATCACTCTCTGAACCGCTAGTTTTTGGGCTCTCACCTTTTGGTATTCTGATCGTTATTATTCTGGGTATGGCGACCTGGCTGCTGGCAAAAACCGCCTTTGGCCGGGATTTCTACGCCGTGGGCGATAACCTTGCTGCCGCGCGTCAGCTGGGGGTTGCGGTTAATCGCACTCGCTTACTGGCCTTCACCTTTAATGGGCTGTTTGCTGCACTGGCAGGCATTCTGTTTGCTTCACAGATTGGCTTTGTGCCAAACCAGACCGGTAGTGGGCTTGAGATGAAAGCTATCGCCGCTTGCGTACTGGGGGGGATTTCATTATTAGGCGGCACAGGAACCGTGATCGGTGCTTTCCTCGGTGCTTTCTTCTTAACGCAAATCGATACCGTTCTGGTGTTATTTAAACTGCCTGCCTGGTGGAACGATTTTATCGCCGGTCTGGTGCTACTCGGCGTGCTGGTGCTGGATGGTCGTTTACGTCAGGCCTTAGTGCGTAATCAGCGTGCACAGAAATACAGTCGCTTTGTTCCCCCGAAACCGGAGGTCAAGAGTGTCGCCTCCTTTCCTCCAGAAAAGAAAAAGGAGGTAGCGTAAATGAAACGTCGTCTTAACTGGGAAACCACGTTACTGCTATTACTAGTGGCAGAGATTCTGTTATTCGGGGCGCTTAATCCTCGCATGCTCGATATGAATATGCTGCTCTTCAGCACCAGTGACTTTATCTGTATTGGCATTGTGGCGCTGCCGCTGACGCTGGTGATTATCAGCGGCGGGATTGATATCTCACTCGGTTCGACGATCGGCTTGTGTGCTATCGGGCTGGGCGTAATGATGCAGGCTGGCTGGCCCTTACCGGTGGCGATTATTTTAACCCTGGCATTGGGTATGCTGTGTGGTTTTATCAACGCCGCCTTAATTAACTACACCGGAATTAGTCCGCTGGTTATCACTCTGGGCACCTTGTATCTCTATGGCGGAGCCGCGTTATTACTCTCCGGTATGGCTGGAGCAACGGGCTATGAGGGGATCGGCGGCTTCCCGGAAGCCTTTACCCAGTTTGCTAATTTCACTCTGTTAGGGCTGCCCGTTCCGCTGGTGATGTTCATTATCATCACCCTGGTATTCTGGCTGCTGACTCACCGTTCACGCTTTGGACGTCATATTTTTCTCATCGGCCAGAACCCTCGTGCCGCCCGCTATGCCGGTATGCCAGTCAATAACATGTTGTACGGCCTCTATGGCCTGGTAGGGCTAGCCTCGGCAATTTCAGCCGTCATTCTCGTTTCTTACTTTGGCTCAGCGCGTTCCGATCTCGGGCGTGACTTGCTGATGCCTGCATTGACGGCGGCGGTATTAGGTGGAGCCAATATCTACGGCGGGTCAGGATCAATTTTAGGAACCGCACTGGCAGCACTGCTGGTGGGGTATTTACAGCAAGGACTACAAATGGTTGGCATCCCTAATCAGGTCTCTAGCGCGTTGTCCGGTGCGTTACTGATTGTGGTGGTCATAGGTCGTTCGGTGAGTTTACACCGCGAAATGATTCGGGCGGCATGGCGTCGTCTGCGCGGGCAAAGAAAATTAACAGGAGCTTAGTATGAAGCAGACAGCGAAACACGCACTGAAACTGAGTGCACTGATTTTGGCGACCCTGGTGACCTCTGTCCAGGCAGCAGACAGAATTGCTTTTATCCCAAAACTTGTCGGTGTGGGTTTTTTCACCAGTGGTGGCAATGGTGCACTACAAGCAGGCAAAGATTTGGGGGTTGATGTGACCTACGATGGTCCCACTGAGCCCAGTGTTGCAGGCCAGGTTCAGCTGATTAACAACTTCGTTAACCAGGGCTATAACGCCATTATTGTCTCAGCAGTATCGCCGGATGGCCTCTGTCCGGCCCTGAAACGGGCGATGCAGCGTGGCGTAAAAGTGCTGACATGGGACTCAGATACTAAACCAGACTGCCGCAGCATCTACATTAACCAGGGTACGCCACAGCAACTGGGCAGCATGCTGGTAGAAATGGCCGAAAAACAGGTCACCAAACCGAAAGCCAAAGTGGCATTTTTCTACTCCAGCCCGACTGTTACAGATCAGAACCAGTGGGTTAAAGAAGCGAAAGCGAAGATAGAGAAAGATCACCCTGAGTGGGAAGTGGTCACCACGCAGTTTGGTTATAACGACGCCACCAAATCTCTGCAAACGGCCGAAGGTATCTTGAAGGCTTACCCGGACTTGGATGCCATTATTGCCCCGGATGCTAACGCACTCCCGGCCGCAGCGCAGGCGGCAGAAAACCTTAAACGTAATGATGTCGCTATTGTCGGTTTCAGTACGCCAAACGTGATGCGCCCTTATGTTGAACGCGGCACCGTGAAAGCTTTTGGCCTGTGGGATGTGGTACAGCAGGGGGAGATTGCCGTCAACGTGGCAAATACGTTGCTGAAAAAAGGCGATGTTAATGTTGGCAACGTAGTCGAAGTCGAAAAAATTGGGCCACTCAAAGTAGAGCCAAACAGCGTACAAGGCTATGAATATGAAGCCAAAGGTAATGGCATTGTGCTGTTACCAGAACGCGTCGTGTTCACTAAAGAAAATATTGATAAATATGACTTTTAAGAGGGTGATGTAATGGCAGATCTTGATGATATTAAAGACGGAAAAGATTTCGGTATTGGTCGTCCTCAGCAGAATGAAGCATTTTATCTGAAAGGCTGTGGTGCGCTGGACTGGGGCATGCAGTCCCGTCTGGCGCGTATTTTTAGCCCGCAAACTGGACGTACGGTGATGCTGGCTTTCGATCATGGTTATTTTCAGGGACCGACGACCGGACTGGAGCGTATCGACTTATCCATCGCACCGCTCTACCAGGAAACGGATGTGCTGATGTGTACTCGCGGCATTTTACGCAGCGTTGTGCCCCCGGCGACCAATAAGCCAGTGGTACTTCGCGCTTCAGGAGGGAACTCGATTCTGACTGAACTCTCCCGCGAGGCGGTTGCGGTTACGATGGAAGATGCACTACGCCTGAATGTCTGTGCCGTTGCCGCTCAAATCTACATTGGTAGCGAATACGAACACCAGTCGATCAATAATATTATCAAACTGGTCGATGAAGGTTCTCGTTATGGTATTCCGACCCTGGCGGTGACTGGGGTGGGTAAAGATATGGCGCGTGATGCTCGCTATTTTTCACTGGCCAGTCGTATTGCCGCTGAAATGGGGGCTCAGTGTGTGAAGACCTATTTTGTTGATGACGGTTTTGAAAAAGTGGCAGCCAGTTGTCCTGTGCCGATTGTCATTGCTGGCGGCAAGAAGCTTCCCGAACTGGACGCTCTGGATATGTGTTTCCGGGCGATCGATCAGGGGGCTGCGGGTGTTGATATGGGTCGCAATATTTTCCAGTCCGAAGCGCCACTGGCGATGCTTCAGGCGGTGAAAAAAGTGGTCCATGAAAATATGTCAGCTCGCGAGGCTTATCAATTCTGGCTCGAGGCTAAACATCAGGAAGGTTAAACATGAATGTGACGCTGGTAGAAATTAATATTAAGTCTGAATATGTCGATGATTTTTTAGATGTATTCCGTGCAAACCATGAAGGGGCGATTAACGAACCGGGTAACTTACGCTTTGATGTTTTGCAGGATCCGGATATTGCCACGCGCTTTTTTATTTATGAAGCCTATCAGGATGATGAGGCAGTACTGGCCCATAAAAAAACGCCGCATTACCTGGCTTGCGTAGAAAAACTGGATCATATGATGTCATCGGCGCGTAAAAAACAAACCTTTATCGGGTTGTTGCCTTAAACTAAAGCCGCAAAAAAGGGGGAAAACAGACGTTTTCCCCCTTTGTCATTCAATTTATACCCAAAATAATTCGAGTTGCTTGTCGGCGCAAAGCTTCAGGCCGTCGATGAGCATAGATAAACTATGTGATTCGCCGTATGAACGCTGGCAACCCTGCGCAACTTGAAGTATGACGGGTATAGTTAACGATTAGAACGGAACAGACTGGCAATCTGGAAGATGGCAAAAGAGCTGAATAACAGTTCAATACCGACCACAACAGTGACCAGAGAGAATGACATTTCTGGACTCGCTGTTATCAGCATAACCGCAATCACCAAGTCTAAAGCGCCAATAACTATCTGTAACCAGGAGCCATTGGCTCCCTTCATTCTGAAGCCAACAGAAAGACGCAGAACGCCGCCGATAGCAAATAATACCGCTAACATCATCGACATAGTGACAATGCCAACTACGGGGTCAGTGATAAAGACATAGCCCAGAATAAAGTAGGCAATCCCCAGCAGTATACTTCCCAGCATGGCTAAGAAGTTGTGTCTGCGGTTGATGACCATGCCGCTAATTAACGCCACCCCACTGAGAATAAACAGGAATCCGACCAGGGTACTTAGCGCAGCACCGGAGGCAAAGGGATTAATCAGACAGAAAACCCCGCCAGCGAGCAGCAAGAAGGCCACTATCAGCATCAATGTTCGTTGTTTTTTGATAAAGCCCGGGTCTAGGTTAAGTATTTTTTTGCGATCGATGTTTAGCATCGTAGTCTTCCTTTATTAGACGGTCTGCCCAGCCTGAGGCCTGAACACCGTTAAGCGCGAGTTGCGAGAATAACGCTGGTGGATGCTTTAACTCAGGCAATGACTTCATTACCTTCATGCAGTTCCATTTCATCACGTTTCATTGGTGATAACTGCGGTCAAAGCTAAACCTGGTTGCGTGCTGAAATTTTTATCATCTGATTGATCCACTCATGCAAGTGTATCTAGTTACAGGATAGTCGCTCAGGGAAATGAATGTATTGCGCTGTGATAAATTAAGCACCAAAGCTGGGGGAGAGTCAGAGTCTGCTCCCCACAGCGATGGTCTAAGGTGATGATTTATTCGTTAATGCGTGGATGCTGATCGACTAAATTGGTGCGTTTTTTCTGCAGATCTTCAATTTCTTTATCTAAATCTTCGATCTTCTGCTCGATATTGTCGTAATGCTCCTGCACGATTTCGCGTGCTTCTGCAATATCTGACGCCGCAGGGGTGGCGCCTTTTAGCGGTTTATTAGCCGTTTCTTTCATGGTCACTGCTGTGATGAAACCAATAACCGCCACTACCATCAGATAATAAGCTGGCATCAACAAATCATTGGTTGCTTCAACCAGCCAGGCCGCCAGAGTCGGGGTCAGACCGGCAACCAGTACCGAGATATTAAAGGCACTCGCCAGAGCACTATAACGGATATGGGTCGGGAACATCGCTGGCAGGGTAGATGCCATAACACCGGTAAAGAAGTTAAGCAGGACTGCCAGCATTAATAAACCAAAGAAAATCAGTACAATGACGTCACTGTTAATCAACATAAACGCTGGAATGGCCAGGAAGAACAGGCCGATACTGCCCATAAACACAAATATCCGACGACCAAAGCGGTCACTTAACAGCCCGATAATCGGTTGTACAAATAGCATACCAATCATAATGGCGATAATAATCATCACCCCATGATCTTCGGAATAGTGCAGGTTATGGGAAAGATAACTTGGCATATAGGTGAGTAGCATGTAGTAGGTGACGTTGGTTGCAATCACCAGACCGACACACACCAGTAAATTACGCCAGTGTTTTGTCACTATCTCTTTAAAGGACACTTTAGGTCCTTCAGTCAGACCAAGACGGTCATCTTGCTCCATTTTCTCGACATGTTGCTGGAACGCTGGAGTTTCTTCCAGAGCATGACGGAGATAAAGACCAATAATACCCAGTGGTAAAGCGAGGAAGAACGGAATACGCCAGCCCCACTCGAGGAAGCTTGCCTCACCGACAATGGATGAAATCAGAACCACCACACCGGCCCCGCAGACAAATCCGGCTATCGATCCGAAATCGAGCCAGCTGCCCATAAAGCCACGTTTTCGGTCAGGTGAGTATTCCGCGACGAAAATGGAAGCACCGGTATATTCACCGCCAACCGAGAAGCCCTGAATCATTTTTGCCAGTAACAGCAAAATCGGCGCCCAGATGCCAATGGTGGCATAGGAAGGTATCAGGCCGATGGCAAAGGTACTGAGTGACATGATAATAATGGTAATTGACAAGATTTTTTGACGACCATATTTGTCGCCAAGCATGCCGAAGAACACGCCACCGAGTGGACGGATCAGAAAGGGAACAGAGAAGGTACCCAGAGCTGCAATCATCTGCACACTTGGGCTGGCATCAGGGAAGAACACTTTCCCCAGTGCAAAGGCGACAAAGCCATATACCCCAAAGTCGAACCACTCCATCGCATTACCTAAGGAGGCAGCGGTGATAGCTTTTTTCAGACGAGCATCATCAATAATCGTAACGTCACTGACCTTAATAGGTCTGACTTTCTTTTTTCTTCGTAGCATGTTTTATCCTCAATTATTCTCCGAGCAAGGCAATCCTTGAAGCTCCAAACTAAGTGTAGTGCGATGAAGACGAAATGCCGCATAAACATCTACATTAAATGAGGTGCAGGGAGACAATAAGTTTAAAAATGATAACAACAGGAAACTATTTGCTTTGTTGTTAAATATGAACATCCGTGATCTTATAGTAATTAGTCTAAACTGTGATGACCATCAAATTTTTGACTTGAAGTAAATTTTTGTCAGGCAAGAGGATTATATTTACAGAGATAACCACTGAATAATGTTCCACAGGCAGTGATTGTGACTGCTACCAGTCATAAAGGTGTATGAACATATTTAAGGTGAGTGACTGCTGGCTTGCGGATGAAAAAAGATCGATCAAAACGATGGGTCGATAACCAAAGTGGGCACATCGTTTTCTGCATAAATAGACAATACGTTTAAAAATAATAACCATATGTGATTATTGGTCATCTTGTTAATTTAAGATATTGGTAATGTTATGGTAATTAGTCGGAATTGTGACAATTATCCCTATTTTTACCTAAAGTAAAATTTTGTCATGCCGACATATCTGACTCCGAAGAGTGAACTATTGGATAACCTCTTAAAGGGAGTTGCTATGTCTACCCGTCAATCCGTCACACAGCATGAGTTTATGCTGGATGATGACACGACTTTGATGTCAACCACTGACCTGAAAAGCTACATAACACATGCTAACGATGCTTTTGTCCAAGTCAGTGGCTACGAATTACATGAGCTTCAAGGCTCTGCTCATAATATTGTCCGACATCCCGATATGCCGAAAGAGGCCTTTGCTGATATGTGGTTCACCTTACAGCAAGGAGAGCCATGGACAGGAATTGTAAAAAATTACCGTAAGAACGGTGACCACTATTGGGTACGAGCCAATGCGATACCTTTAGTTCGACATGGACAAACTACCGGTTATATGTCGATTCGAACGAAACCTACCCGTGAAGAAATCGCCGCCGTAGAGCCTTTATATCAGGCAATGAATGAAGGCCGCGCTAAGCGAAAAATCTTTAAAGGCTTAGTCTTGCGTAAAGGTCTGTCTGGCAAGCTTCCCACGCTGTCGCTGCGGACACGTATTCGTACCCTGATGAGCACCTTGCTGGTGATATTACTGGCATCGGCTTATTTTCTCGAACAGCCGCTTCTGCACTGGTTAATTAGTGGAGCCGCTACCCTGCTGATCTGTGGGCTGCTGGAGTGGCAGATAGTTCGTCCGTTGGAAAACGTCGCCCGGCAAGCGCTTCAAGTGGCAACAGGGAATCGCCATCGAGTACAGCATCTGCAACGCAGCGATGAAATCGGCATGATTTTACGTTCTGTCGGTCAACTCGGTTTGATGTGTCGTTGGTTAATTAATGATGTCAGTGGTCAGGTCGCGAATGTTCACAGCGGCAGTGAAGCGATGGCTAAAGGCAATGAAGACTTAAATACTCGTACGCGGCAGACGGTAGAGAATGTTCAGCAGACGGTGGCCACCATGAATCAGATGTCCGCTTCGGTACAAACGAACTCAGACACCGCATCAGCAGCAGATAAACTCTCCAGCTCAGCGAGTGCAGCGGCTTCTCATGGCGCAGATGCGATGGAAACGGTTGTCACCACGATGGATGATATCTCTGACAGCACCCAACGTATTGGATCAATCACGACGCTGATTAATGATATTGCCTTTCAGACCAATATTCTGGCATTGAATGCGGCAGTTGAAGCGGCACGGGCTGGCGAGCAGGGCAAAGGCTTTGCTGTGGTGGCCGGTGAAGTGCGTAATCTTGCACAGCGCAGCGCCAGTGCAGCGAATGATATTCGGAAACTGATCGATGCCAGTACCAGTAAAGTGAAGTCGGGTACGGTGCAGGTCCATGCTGCAGGGCAGACGATGCAGGATATTGTTACCCAGGTTCAGAATGTGACTCAGTTACTTGGGCAAATAAGCCAGGCGACGGCAGAGCAGGCAGAAGGTCTTGCCGATGTCACTCAAGCAGTGGCTGAGCTCAGTGCGATTACACAAAAAAATGCCGAACTGGTCGAAAATGGCGCTCAGGTTTCAGCGATGGTCAAATATCGTGCAAATCGTTTGCAGGACGCTGTGACAGTCTTAGGTTAGAGGTCAGGTATCATAAGCAGGCGGATGAATAGCCTGCTTTTTTAGATATTTTTTTCGTTTTATTTTTCGTGTTTTTTGCCGAATATAGGCGTTATATTGCTATGTTTTTCGACAATTAATCGCTAAGTTCATTCCTGTAATGCTGTTGATGTTGTCAGTTTTAAAAATTAGGATTGCTAAAATCTTAGGGATATGAGTAAATAGCCGCGGTTTGGAACACAGACCTTATGAAAGCAGTTTTAGTAAAGCAGTCCTCAGTTCAAGCGCTATCTTAGATATCCCTTTTTCTCGAGTCTCCTCCTAAGTGCCAGATTAAGTCCAACTCTGCTGAACAGACCGTGTTCGCCGCGTATAGTGGCTAAGAAAATGAAAAAGGTAATATTTATGTCTAACAAAATGACTGGTTTGGTAAAATGGTTCAACGCTGAGAAAGGTTTCGGCTTCATTTCTCCAACTGATGGCAGCAAAGATGTATTCGTAC
>Ga0256410_1000198_pt1 | contig 73511 bp, 82 predicted proteins | sample PhyWR1_FD_185983 | JGI IMG/M metagenome (GOLD analysis project Ga0256410, IMG submission 185983) | Leaf surface microbial communities from wheat plants in UC Gill Tract Community Farm, Albany, California, United States - DLSL W.R1 | ecosystem: Host-associated > Plants > Phyllosphere >... | reverse complement strand
CAAAGGGCTGGATTGGCTCATCATCTATCCTTTGTGATTTATTTTGAGTGACTTTGCCATAGCTCGACTCAGGGTTAATCATAGTGAATAATAATGAGCTGTCAATCGATCCGTCAGGTTGGGCTATACCCTAACCTGATGTCAGGTTGTATTATGCCAATGCGTCAGAATAGAGTGGTGTTCTGATATTTTTGACACCTGCGTGCCAAGATCATAGATTTCAACCTGACAAATCTAACCCTTGGAGTCATTTTGCAAGGACAACGCATCGGTTATGTCCGGGTCAGCAGCTACGACCAGAACCCGGAACGCCAACTGGAACAGACCGAGGTGAACAAACTGTTCACCGACAAGGCCTCCGGCAAGGACACCCAACGTCCGCAACTGGAGGCTATGCTTGGCTTCGTCCGCGAGGGTGATACCGTCGTGGTGCACAGCATGGATCGTTTGGCCCGCAACCTCGATGACCTGAGGCGTCTGGTGCAAAAGCTGACCCAGCGCGGCGTGCGTATCGAGTTCCTGAAGGAAGGCCTGGTGTTCACCGGCGAGGACTCGCCCATGGCCAACCTGATGCTGTCGGTCATGGGGGCCTTTGCCGAGTTCGAGCGTGCCCTCATCCGCGAGCGACAGCGTGAGGGTATCGCTCTGGCCAAGCAACGCGGTGCTTACCGGGGCCGCAAGAAAGCCCTGTCTGATGAGCAGACAGTCGCAGTACGACAGCGTGCCGCTGCCGGCGAGCAGAAAGCCCAGTTAGCCCGTGAGTTCGGTATAAGTCGGGAAACCCTCTACCAGTACCTACGCACGGATGACTAATACATGCCCCGTCGCTCGATACTCTCAGCCTCTGAGCGCGACACTCTGCTTGCACTGCCGGAAAGCCAGGACGACCTGATCCGCTACTACACCTTCAACGAGTCCGACCTGTCGCTGATCCGTCAGCGCCGGGGCGACGCCAATCGCCTCGGCTTTGCCGTGCAGCTCTGCCTATTGCGCTACCCCGGTTACGCGCTGGCCAGCGACAGTGTGCTGTCCGATCCGGTCATTGAGTGGGTAGCCCGACAGGTTCAGGCGACCCCTGAGAGTTGGGCGAAGTACGGTGAGCGTGATGTGACCCGCCGTGAGCATGCTCAGGAGTTGCGCATCTACCTCAGCTTGCTGCCGTTCGGGTTGTCGGACTTTCGCGCCCTGGTACGCGAGTTGACCGACCTGGCCCAGCAGACCGACAAAGGTCTGTTACTGGCCGGACAGGCCCTGGAAAACCTGCGTCAACAACGGAGGATCTTGCCAACGCTGACGGTCATCGATCGGGCCTGTTCCGAAGCCGTGGCGCGAGCCAACCGTAGGGTCTATCGAACATTGATTGAGCCGCTGAACCAGCAACACCGCAACAAGCTCGACGAGCTGCTGACCATCAAAGCTGGCAGCAACAGCACTTGGTTGACCTGGCTGCGACAGTCTCCGCTGAAACCGAATTCGCGGCACATGATGGAACACATCGAGCGGCTGAAGATCTTTCAGCTGGTGGCCCTGCCCGAGGGTCTCGACCGGCACATCCACCAGAACCGTTTGCTCAAGCTGGCCCGTGAGGGTGGGCAGATGACGCCCCAGGATCTCAGCAAGTTCGAGAACGAACGGCGCTACGCCACCCTGGTGGCAGTGGTGTTGGAAAGCACCGCAACGGTGACCGATGAGCTGGTGGATTTGCACGACCGCATCCTGATCAAGCTGTTCAGTAGCGCCAAGAACAAGCATCAGCAACAGTTCCAGAAACAGGGCAAGGCGATCAACGATAAAGTGCGCCTGTATTCGAAGATAGGCCAGGCCTTGCTGGAGGCCAAAGCGTCGGGGGACGATCCCTTCGCCGCCATCGAGGCCGTCATCCCTTGGGACGAATTCGCCCAGAGTGTCACCGATGCCGAGCTGCTGGCCCGCCCCGAGGCCTTCGACCATCTGCACCTGGTCAGCGAGAATTTCAACACGCTGCGCCGTTACACTCCGGCCTTTCTGGAGGTACTTCAACTCCGTGCCGCACCGGCAGCACAACGCGTGCTGGATGCCGTCCAGCAGCTGCGCGAGATGAACGCAGACAACCTGCGCAAGGTGCCGTCGGACGCCCCGACCGCCTTCATCAAGCCGCGTTGGAAACCGCTGGTGATCACGCCGGAAGGCATTGACCGGCGCTTTTACGAGATCTGCGCTTTGTCCGAACTGAAAAACGCGCTGCGCTCCGGTGACATTTGGGTCAAGGGCTCACGACAGTTCCGTGACTTTGAAGATTACCTGATACCGCCCGCGACGTTTGCCGCGCTCAAGCAGAAACAGGCGCTGCCATTGACGATCAACCCAAATAGCGACCAGTACCTGGAAGAGCGCTTGCAGTTGCTGGATGAGCAACTGGCGACCGTCGCCAAGCTGGCCAAGGACAACGAACTCCCCGACGCCATCCTCACCGAGTCCGGACTGAAGATCACGCCGCTGGATTCGGCGGTGCCGGATACCGCCCAGGCGCTGATTGACAAGACCAGTCAGTTACTGCCGCGCATCAAGATCACCGAACTGTTGATGGATGTGGATGAGTGGACAGGGTTCACACGTCACTTTACCCACCTGAAGGATGGTGCCCAGGCCAAAGATCGGACACTGCTACTGTCCGCGATCCTCGGCGATGCCATCAACATTGGATTGACCAAGATGGCCGACTCGAGTCCGGGTATGACCTACGCCAAGCTGTCTTGGCTGCAAGCGTGGCACATCCGCGACGAAACCTACTCGGCGGCGCTCGCCGAACTGGTCAACAGCCAGCTCCATCACACCTTTGCCACCAATTGGGGGGACGGCACCACATCCTCCTCCGATGGCCAGCGCTTCCGTGCAGGTGGACGAGGCGAGAGCACTGGGCACGTCAACCCGAAGTACGGCAATGAACCAGGACGACTGTTCTATACCCATATCTCCGACCAGTACGCGCCGTTCAGCACCCGCGTGGTGAATGTCGGTGTACGGGATTCGACCTACGTGCTCGATGGTCTGCTGTATCACGAGTCGGATCTGCGGATCGAGGAGCACTACACCGATACGGCAGGTTTTACCGATCACGTCTTCGCGTTGATGCACCTGCTGGGCTTTCGCTTTGCGCCGCGCATCCGCGACCTGGGCGAAACCAAGCTGTATGTGCCACAGAGCGTCCAGGACTACCCGACACTGAGGCCAATGATCGGCGGCACCCTGAACATCAAGCACGTCCGCGCTCACTGGGGCGAAATTCTGCGTCTGGCAGCATCGATCAGGCAAGGCACTGTCACCGCCTCGCTGATGTTGCGTAAGATGGGCAGCTATCCACGCCAGAACGGCCTGGCCGTCGCCCTGCGGGAGTTGGGCCGGATCGAGCGCACGCTGTTCATTCTGGATTGGCTGCAAAGTGTCGAGCTGCGCCGTCGCGTGCATGCAGGGCTGAACAAAGGCGAGGCGCGCAACTCCTTGGCCAGAGCGGTGTTCTTCAACCGTCTCGGTGAAATTAGGGATCGGAGCTTCGAGCAGCAGCGCTACCGAGCCAGCGGCCTCAACTTGGTAACTGCTGCAATAGTGCTGTGGAACACGGTCTACCTGGAACGTGCCACTCAAGGGCTGACAGACGCCGGAAAACCGGTGAACACCGACCTGTATCAATATCTGTCGCCGCTGGGCTGGGAGCACATCAACCTGACCGGCGAATACGTTTGGCGGCAGAGCCGCAAGCTAGAAGACGGGAAATTTAGGCCGCTACGACAGGTCGGAAAACCTTAGCGTACGATTTCTTCCGAATTCTGTAGGCTCCCCTGGATGCAATGGGCATCAAGACTGCGATGGACTTGGCAAAAGCCAATCCGTGGACGCTGCGAAAGAAATTTAGTGTGGTGATTGAGAAAACGGCTCGGGAGTTGGCCGGCACCTCATGCCTTGAGCTGGATGAGCCTGATCCACCCAAGCAGGAAATATGTTGCAGTCGGGCGTTTGGCCAGCGCATGACGGAATTACCGGCGATCAAAGAGGCCGTGGCCACCTACATGATGCGGGCTTCAGAAAAACTGCGCGCTCAGCATTCTCTGTGCAAGAAAATCCGCGTCAGCATCCGCACAGGCATGTTCAATCCTACTGAAGCGCAGTATGCCAACGGCGTGGTGGTCGACCTCCCCTATCCTACTGATGACGTGCGGTTGCTTACCAAGACCGCTACTGAGGCCGTAGAGCGGGTGTTCCGTCCAGGTTACCGATACAGCAAGGCAGAAGTGATGCTGCTGAATCTATGTCAGCCCGGTGAATACACTGATGATCTGTTCGCAAGCTCCCAGCCTACCGACTCGACAAAGGTTATGTCAGTACTTGATGAAATCAACAATCGGTGGGGTCGCGGCACTCTACGGGTGGCAAGTGTCCCATCGAATCCAGAATGGGCCATGCGACGCAGCCTCATGAGCCAGAGTTACACGACTAAGCTCGACCAGTTATGGCGTATCAACTGTTCATAAAAGAGCTGTAGACACCTACAGACCGAACCCGACACTTCCCTACACCGACGCCAGACACCTAGATCAATCCTCCCCCTAAGTGTGACGTGGTGCAGCGAATCGCCTGATGCCCGGTCGAGGTGTACTGCAATTTTAGAAATCTGGTCTTAGGGCTTCTGTGGTAGGGGCGTCCGGGTGGTCGTCCCACTCATCAGGTCCTTGCTGCCAATCTCCGGTGTTCACCATTACCGAGTTCTCAACGTACTCAAGCGTATCTTGATCGGGATTTGGCGTTTCGCAGGTCAGCTCACAGGTGAAGTCGAAGGACTCGTCCATCTCTATCCCGTCGCCGTTCCGCACATCTGAGTTCGACCCCCACTGGAGTGTTACGCCGATAGTGCCGTTTGCTCTGAAATGGACCGCTTCGGCAGTAATGCCGATGACTTCATGCGAGTCGACGTAGACTTCTTCTACGAAATAATGGGTGGCCAGTTCATCGACAGCGTCCAGGCTCTCCCCTAGCACCTGCTGAATTGCCGCATCGGTGATTGCATCCGAGAGGCGATCCGCAACGGCCGCCCGGCATTCTTGGATGGAAGCCATGAGCCCGGCGACCGCCTCGGTGGTTTCTGCCGCCAGTCGATCAGTTTCCTCGTCACCCATCCCAAAGACGTCAGGGTTGATATGGGTGGCTGTGCCACACAACAGTAAAAACGGCGGTGGCCAGCGCTATTTCTGTTTGGATCTGCACGACTACGCGATCTTTTTTTCAATCAGCAAGCCAGCCGATACGAGCAATCAGCTCAAGCTACGTGTGATTTCCGCTTATGAAGTGGATAACTGGGGCCGGCATTCCTTGCCCAAGGGAAAGCCGTTCAACGTCCGCTACATCCTGCAGAAGCGCAATGAAGGCAAATTCGTCTGATTGAAAGCAAAAAGCCCCAACGCTTGCGCGCTAGGGCTTCCTGTAAATCTCAATATCGGCGTCTTCTTTCGACTTGCGTCTATCCCGCTCACTGGCTGGGGGAGCTTTCGCCCCGAAATCAACACCCCTTCAGAGAAGGTTCCGGTCTGTGCTGACGTAGTTACTATATCAAAATAGCTGTCCCGCTTGTCAACTCAATTGAGTTGTCAATTCAACCCAGCCCCGCTTAACGGCCTATCTCCCGGCGCTCCTGCTGTTTCAAGGCTTTCCCTTGTTCGGTGGGTGGTTTGCCAACGGGATCGCGGCCAGCGGCCTTTTGCGGCCCTGGAGCGCCCTTCTCCGGTTGAACCTTGCTGCGCTTCGTGGCTTCGGATTCTGGCGCCTTGCTGGCCCGCTGTGGCCGCTCTGCGCTCTTGTCCTTGTCGTGGGGCTGTTTCGCCCCCTTCCCTGCTTCTGCGTGCTTCTGAGCTTGTTCCCGCAAGGCGTCCAGCTTTGCTTTTTCCTCGGGTGAACGGTGGAGCTTATAGGACAGGTCTAGTGCAGCGTGCTTCACGTTCTCGCGGCTGATTGCCTTGGGTAGCGCGCTTCTGTCGTCGGTGAAAATCTTGGCGTCATGGCGTGCCCTGGAGATGGCCACGTAATAAACATCCTTCGCGGTTGTCCTGCTTTTTGCATCCGCGTCGATCAGTACGCGGTCTGCCGTCAAGCCTTGGCTACTGTGAACAGTCGCTGCATAGGCATGGTCAAGGTGCAGTGGCTTGTCGGTCGGAAGCACAATGCTTCGATGGTCGCTGCGCAGGGTTACGGCCTCTTTCGTGACGGCTTCCACGGTGAACCTGTCACCGTTGGCCACGTCTAGCGTGGCATCGTTGCGGGTGATGCGAACCTTATCACCTGGTGCCAGCTCGGCCCGCTCGGGCTGGTACACCGATAGTTTCGTGTGCTGCATCGGGTTGATCGCCAGTACCTCGCCTTCCTGACTTTTCAGCGTCAAGCGATTACCCGGCCCGGTGTCCTGGATCGTGTACAGCTCGCCACGCTTCAACCCGCTTTTCTTGTAGTCCACTTCGGGCTGGATCACGTCACCCACGTTGAAATACTTCGAGAACTTACGTTCCGCCTGGGTCGTGTCCGTCCGGGTCAATGTATCAACCTCTCGGCCCTGTCCAAGTGTGCCCAGCCCTTCGCGCACGGCCTTGTTAATCTCGCGGCGCGCTTCGTTGGTGCCCGACACAATGATTGCTTGTTCACGCTGTGAGGGAGTCAATGCCACGTACTCGTCAGCGATGGTCTGCCGGCGTTCGTGCTTGTCCTCGATCTCCACGACTGAGCTGATTTTGTTGAGCGATTCGGCCGCTTTACCACGGGCCGAAAGCTCGACCGCTTCTTTCAGCATCGGGTCTTTCTGCCGTTGGATTTCTTCCATTTTGGCCGTTGCCATGCCGCCGGCCTGGAGCTGGTCGAACGGCCGGCCGGCTTCAATGGCTTTCGTCTGCGCGGTGTCACCCATCAGCACGACACGGGCGCCGGCTTTCTCGGCGATCTTCAAGAGCTGATCCATTTGGCGAGTGGGTACTACACCGGCCTCGTCGACCACCAATACGGTGCGCTCGTTGATGTTCTTGTCCTTGGCTTTCAGAAAGGACGCCAAGGTATTCGACTCGACGCCCAGCTCGCGCAGCGCTCGTACCTGGCTGCCGTAGGGTGCCAGTGCGCGAACCTCGTAGCCATTCGCCTCGACCATCTGTTTCGCGGTGTCGAGCATGTGACTTTTGCCCGTGCCGGCGAAACCCTGAACGCCGATCACCCGGTCTGTCGTGGTGGTAATCAGCTCGGCGGCGCTGCGCTGGCCACCGTTTAGATTGGTGCCTTCCAGGATGATTTTCGCTATGTCTCCCGACATGACCGGCTGCATAGCGCCTCGGCCGTCCCGCTCGATGCTGTGAATCCGCTTCTCGCGCTGCAAGGCGGTTTGTGTCGTGAACTGCGGCTCTGTTTCGATCAGACTTTTGCGGTTGATAGCCGTATCCACGCGCTCACGTGCTGCCCAGGCTGTCATACCCTTTGCTTCCAGCTCGGCTATCCAAGCATCCCGGCTTTGGCCTCGATCACCGCCAAGGGCATTTTCTGCAGGCCGGTACAGAGTCTTTTCCTGGATCAGATAGCCGCTCTCGATCTGCCGCTTAATCTCGGCTTCCACGTCCTTCATCGTGGCTCCGGCCATACCGTGTTTGACGGCCGTGTTAATCAAATTGCCTTCGGTCATGACTGACTGGCGTTCTGTCAGGTGGTTGACCGCGAAGCGAACGGCGCGTTTCGCTGCCAGGTCTGCGGCAACCTCGCTCGGTGTGCTGTTGCGCTCGGTGTGCGGCCCCTTCGCGTCTACGCCGGCCCATTCCCGACTTTTGAAGTCGATCCCTAAGTCTTTGGCCCGGCTTTTCCAGTCCTTGAACAAGGCGTCACGCTCGGCGCCGGTCTTGGGCGATCTGGTTTCCATCGCCGCCGCCTGCTTTTCTGCGGTTGTCGCGGTTTCTCTGGTCTTGCCCTGGCTCGCCAGACGTTCCTCAATCTGCGCGCTGCGCTGGCTGAAGCCTTCGAGTTGTTCGCGGCTGATGTGGCCCAGCTCGAACATGCCGTCTCGTTCGTGGCGGATGTTGTAGCCCTGCTTTGCCAGCTCGGCCGCAAGCTCGGCGCGATACATCGCCCCGAGGTACTTGGTCATTTTGATGATTTCGTCGTTCTTCAGTGCCCGCCATTGGCCGTCGCTGCGCTGCGTCATGTTCAAAACAACGGCGTGGGTGTGCAACTGGGGGTCTTTCTCTCGGCTCGTTTCGTGGCGGAACTTGGCGACAACCAGATTGCCGGTGTCCTCCACCATCGTTATTCCGTTCTCCTTTTTGCGGGCCTGAGCCCGCTGCTCGGCCAGCTCGATAGCCTTGGTCACGGCCTTGTCGTGGGCCTTGATAATCGCGGCATCGCCGCCTATCAGCGCCTGGAGCGACACGCTTTTAGGCGCTGAGAACGTGAGGTCGATGCCGATCCGTTCTTTGCTGTCCTTGCGGGTGTCTGACCGGATGATCTTCACGCCCGGCGATATTTCCCCGGCCAGCAGCTCCCTGAATCGCTGGCTATCGACTTCGCCGGACAGGCCGAGGGCTTTTGCACCCTCGCCCTGCCATTCCATGGATTCGCCTTCTTTGGCGTAGTAGTCGTCTGCGCCGTCGCCGTAGTAGCTGGCCAGCGCGCCGATACTCTTTCGGGTCAATACCTGGTGACTAAGCATTACGCGGCTCGCTCAATGAATGGCTCGTTGATCTTCTTGAAGTTCAACGGCTCCAGCTTGAATTTCGCCACGGGGAAGTCACCCGCAAAGGCGATGTAGCCTGTCAGGTCTGGCAGGCTGGCGATTTCCGATGCCGTCACCACGCTTTCCTGCTTCACGTCCTCGGATTTGTTGGTGCTGGTACGGGTACCGGAACTCTTGCTGTACTTGTCGCGCTCGACTTCGTGTTGGCCAAGTGCGTCGCTCATGTCCTTACTGGTGCGCGGGTCGGTCTTGGAACCGCCCAAGACAGCCAGCGAACGGAAGCAAGAGCGCAGCGTCTGTGCCAGGTCGCGGCCGTAAATGTCGTCAAGTTGAGAGGTGGACTGAAGCCCGGCCACCACACGCAAGCCGTGTTTGCGGCCTTTAGTAAGCGCTGCCTCCAGGGAGGAAAGCTTTTCCAGAGACGCCAGTTCGTCAATAAATGCCCATATGCGCCGGTTTTCGTCTTCGTCCATGGAAAGGATCGACACAAAAACAGCGTCGATCCACGCCGAAATAAGCGGCTTTAGCGCTTCGGCCATGTCCTCGCGCCAGGTGATGTACAGATTCCCTTCGCCTTCTTCCAACCAGGTGCGAATCGAAAAGTCGCCAACCGGCATGTTCAAGTGTTCCGGCAACTTGTCGGACAGCACAAAACGGGCTGAAGTGAGCGCCTTGCTCGCCTCGCTCGATCCGGCAAACAAGGATTCGGCGGTGGTGCCCTTCAAGAATTCACGCAGGCTTTCCGGGTCTGCAATAGTGGTCCAGTGGAACAACTCATATACCGAAGGTTTGCCCAGCATCTTCAACTTGCGGGCAGTTTCGCGCAGCAACAAACGGCCATAGGCGCACCATTCTTCAGCGTCTGCTGTTTGTCCGCGTGGGACAAGCGACAGCGCGTAACGGTGAAAGTCGTAGTCTGCTCGAATCTCGTTGAAGAACGTCCAGCCCTTAGTTCGGGAGTCGTAGGGGTTTAATACAACGTCTTTAGGCCCGCCGAATTTCGAATACATATCACCGTTCGGGTCTAGAAAAATCGCCCGATCACGACGCTTGAGTGAGGTATAAGCAAGCTCCCGCATCAGCACGGACTTACCGGAACCGGTCGCACCCTGAACTAACAGGTGCAAGTTTTCAACCTTTGTCGGCATGGGAATATCGGCAATGGTTACTTGCTCTTTCTTCTTCTCCCGCGTCAGCTTCTTGAGTGCGCTAATGCTCGCGGTTTTGGTGCCTCGAAGAAACTTGCGGAACGGTGCACCGCCAAAATCAGTTTTCCCGAGTTGCCCCATAAGCCATATAAGTAAGATCGCCAGTGCCAGCCCGCCAATGGCGGATGCCAGCAATACCGGTTTTTCGTGAGTGTGCTTTACAAGCTCCCAACCCGATTTCCATTTAGGCACCGTGAGAACTTCGGTTTTTTTTACTGCCATGCTCCAGAAAGCAACTGGAAGCAATAACACTAAAACTAATCCAAACTGCCTACGGTCTTCGTCTCTCATTTCTCACTACTCCAAAGTGTGATTCCCTGACGTTCTAATTCCTTCTGTGCCAGACCGGATTTAGCGCCGCCGAGTTGGCGCAAGGTCAGCAGCATTTCCAGCAAAACGGCGGTCATGTCACCGCCGCCGGCCGTGCTTTTTTCCGCTCCTGGTGCTCGACCTGCCAGACGCTCGACGGCTCGCCTGAGCATCTGCACCTCCTCAAGAAGCACGTCGTCACGCTCCAGGCGGTTGCGTAGGTACGTGCTCAAAGGTAGCTCCGCTGCCATGGCCTGAGCCTCGTAAAGCTCCCGCTTTTCGACCGTCAGACGTAGGGGGATGGCATCAGCTAATCGCATGTGTACTCCTGTAGACCCAATGTTATACAGCAAATCCTTATAAACCGTGGCCTGTAGCCTAGCCTGTAGTCGCATCGCAATACAACTGTAAAAACTCGAATGGTCGGCTAAGCCTTGAGAATCAAGGCCCCCCGCCGCACCCGCAGGGTGCGTATGGTGTATCGCTTTACCAGTTAAGGATAAGGAACCAAAAAGCTCTCATACAACGCCTTTCTTTAAGGGAAAAACGATCAGAGGGTCATTTTTCCCGCAATCGGCTTGCCCGATTGCAATCTGGAAGCACAAAAGTAGCAATCAGGTAGCACATAGATAGCAGTTAGGTAGCAAAAGATAGCACTTGCATAGCTGAAAAGTAGCATGTAGAGTCGGCCCAAGCTCAAAGAGGCTCAACCCATGGCAGACACCGATCAGCTCAAGACCATGATTTCCGGGTTAGCAGGCAAAACCGTATACGGACAGCTTGAACCGCTGATGCCGGAGATCGACAGGAAGATCAAGGAAGGTGTGCCGCGAGCTGAGATTCACCAGCTCATCACGGCGCAAGGTATCGAGATTTCGGCAGGCACGTTTTACAACTACCTGCACCGATACCGGAAAAGGAATTCCATTAGTGAAACACCAGGAAAGGCCAGCAATAAACCAACACCGTCAGCAGTACAGAACGGCAATTCTGAGGCGGTGGAAGTTAAACCAGATGCGGTAAGTTCACCGGCTCCAGATTCTGAACCATCGGTCAGTGATTTGTTGTCGAACGAGCAAAGCCGCGAAGACTTCACCAATCAGTTTATGCAGCGACCATCAATTCGCAGGAGCAAAAAACCATGAAGAAAGTAGCCGTAGTCAGTTTGTCCGGTAACGTAGGCAAGTCCACCATCGCGAAACACTTGCTGCTGCCGCGTATGCCCGGCGCGGAGTTCATCGCGGTAGAGTCGATTAATGCCGATGAAGGTTCGGATGATATGGTGCGTGGCGATCAGTTCGGCCAGCTCCAGGAAGAACTGATGATGATGGATTCGGCGGTTGTCGATGTGGGCGCGTCCAACGTCGAGGACTTCGTTAAGCTGATGCAACAATATCGTGGTTCACACGAAGAATTCGATTTGTTTGTAGTGCCGACTGTCAAGGACAGCAAACAAATTAAAGACACTATCGCAACCGTCCAAGCGCTGAAGGCAATGGGCGTTCCGGCGAAGAAAATCACGGTAGTGTTCAACAAGTTGCAATCCAGCGAAACCGTAGAGGAAGAATTCTACCCGCTGATTCAGTATCACGAAGTTAGCAAGGCATACACGCTGCGCCAAAGTGCGGCGGTTGATTACAGCGAGCTATATCACAAGCTGCGCGTACACAAGACCACTATCCCTGAGCTGATCGCCGATACCACGGACTACAAAGCCATGATGCGCGAAGCCAAGGACGACGAAGAAAAGATGCGCTGTGTTGCAATGGTGTCGATGCGCCGTCTTGCACTGTCGGCGAACGAAAACCTCGACGCGGTTTATGCCGCGATCACGAAGAAGTAAAAGGGGAACACTATGGCCGGGCCTCAAACAACCCGCGAAGCACTGATGGCGGAACTGCTGGGCGACGTTGGCGCCCTTCTGGATCGGGCCGAAGCGCTGCAAGCGGCGATGCCCGCCGTTGCTGACGCGGCGGCAACTCAGGTTTTCCTTGCGGGTGAGGACGCGGCCAAGAACATCAAGGCGTCGGCCGACCAGTTCGGCGCCCTGCTCTCCAGCCAGCGCGAGCTGATGGCCAAGCCACTCAGCGAAGCGGCCGCGTCAATCAGCAAGTCCGCTGATGTAGTCGAAGGCGGCGCCCGCCGCTTGGCGACCTTGGCGATGTTCGCCGGCATGGCCGGCGGCGTCCTGGGCGGCTTGATTGCCGGCGTTGCGGCGGCGGCGTTCTTCATGCGCTGACCGGAACCCGACACTCCCCGACACCTACACCAGACACCCACCCGACACCCGTTTCCCCCTGGGCGGCATTGCCGCCCTTTTTTGTGCCTGCTTTATTGGATTGCACAATCCAAAAGTGATTGGTGTTCAGCGCCAGGATGGCGCCAGGCTAGGGTTGCCTGGAGGGGGCCGCTTGCGGCAGTCCGCAGGACCGAGCGGCAGCGAGCCCGGAAGGGAATCCCGATTTTCGCGTCCAGCGAAAAAGCCCCTTTGTCTTTGCCTTTGGATTGCACAATCCAAAAACTAAACCTAAAATTGGATTGCACAATCCAAAAGGAATGGTCATGCAAACCCCAACTCACGAAGCCTATACCGAGCTGCAAACCGCGTTCGATCACTTCAACAAGGCGTTATTTGGCGGCGTGCTGAACCTTCCGATGTTCACTCTGCAACGGGAAAAACGCACCTACGGCTATTGCTCCCGGCAACGGTTCCTCTCGCGCAGCAACGGCGTCGTGGTCGATGAGATAGCAATGAATCCCGCCTATTTCGCCATCCGCTCGATCCGCGAAACCCTTTCAACCTTGGCGCATGAAATGGTGCACCAGTGGCAGTTCCACCACGGCAAGCCCGGCCGGCGTGGATACCACAACAAGGAATGGGGCCGGAAAATGGAAGAGATAGGCTTGATGCCCAGCAGCACGGGCAAGCCCGACGGCGCCAAGACCGGCGAGCAAATGACGCACTACATCATGACCGATGGCGCCTACGACAAAGCGTGCAAGGCTCTGTTAACGCAGGACTTCACTTTGTCCTGGGTAGACAAATACCCGCCGGAACGCCCGGCCCCGCCGCGCTCCCCTGCTCCGCCAAAAGAACCTGGCCAGCCAGAAGGCCCGGACGTGGACGGCGTTGAAGGCGACAACGATAAAGTCGAACTGATGCCCGGCCTGGTGCTGCCATCACTTGAACCCGTGAACCGCTGCAACCGGGTCAAATACTATTGCGACGAATGCACCGGCCAAGCTTGGGGAAAGCCCGGCATGCACCTATTTTGCGGGGGTCGTACCTGGATGAAAGGCGATGAACAGATTGCTGTCACGCATGGCCCGGTAGTCATGCGGCAGATTAATTTAACGACCCCGACCGGGCCGGCGAATGAACAGCAAGAGGTTGAACACCAGAACGACCACGCCGAGGAAGGCGTATAGCCTTGAAATCCCGGGCTGGGTGGCGCCGGCCCAAACCAGCACAACCGCCCCTGCCCCGCACACGATGGCGGCAATTTTTCCGGTAATGCGACTGGCGCGCAGAAAGGCCGGAGTCGGCTCGCGTGTCAGCGCGGCCAGCCGGCGGCGGTAGCACCAGGCGGCGAAGCCCGCCACGGCGACAAATCCCAAAACCCACAACAGGCTGTCATGCATCGGCGCTCTCCAGGTCGAAGCCGAGCGTCATTTGCTGCGCGGCCGAGAAGCCGCGCAGCCACGAATTGCGCATGGCTGGATGTGAGTATGGGCACGAATGCACCGGAGCGCCCCGGCGCGCAGCGTCGGCGCCGGCTCCCCTGACGGTCGTGTGAGGGTTGTTCTGTTTGCGGCGGTCGTTCTTCTCGGCCATGCCTTCGCCTCGATCTGCGGTCTACCGGGCTTATTCGTCTAGCGCACTGAACAGACTGGCCCATGTAGCGGGGCCTTGATGCTTTGAAACTGGGGCTGCTTTCGGTTGCGCCGGCACGACCTCGGGCACAACCTCGGGTTTGTGTTCGAGCAAGCGCAACGCCTGTCGCAGCTCTCGAACTTCTTCGCGCAACAACCGCATTTCTTCCAAGAGCGGTTGCAGCGTGTCAAAAGCGGGTGTCGGGGCGGTGTCTGGCGTCGGTGTAGGGGAGTGTCGGGCTTCGCCTGCTGGCTCCCCGTAAACCCGGATCATTTCAGACAGGTCGATAACCTTCTGCCCTTTGCCGTCGAGACTAGCAGTCACGCGACCCTTGGCCACGGCTTCATGCAGTGTGGAACGGTGCAAACCATAGAGCTTTGCCATGCGGCCGATGGTTAACTTTGCCATGTAGGGCACTGTCGGGTTCTGTCTGTAGGGTGCCCTACAGCTTATCACCGGATAGCGAACGCGCCGCACCAGGTGAACAGCGCGTCAGCCAGCCAACGCATTACCGCAACCTGGAATGCTGAAGGGCCGGCGCCGCGCAAGGTAAAAAGCGCGTCAGCCGGCCGTTGCTGTGAGGCTTAAATTTTCACCTTGGCCAAGCCATCAACGCCCAGCGTGTTGCGCACCTGGCGCAACAAAGCGCCGTCCTCGGCGCGATCATCCCGGCCGTTGATCCACAAGGCCACAAGGCGCGATTTCCAGTAGCGGCCTTGCTTGGTCTTGAAGCGCTCCAGCGCCTCGCGCTGGGTTGCGGTCAGTTCGGTTTTCATCGGTCGATCCCTGCGGCGCTGCGCGCCGTCCTCGATGCGGGAACCGGGCGGCATCACCGCCCGGCCGCTGGTTAGCTGCGCGAAACGATCACGCACATATCGCGGAACGTGTCGGCGTTGCCTTCGGCGTGGAATTCAGCGAGGACGGTGTTTTGCCCGCTGCTGCGGTCGTAGCCGGTGACAGCCCACAAGGCCACGGAATCGCCGCCGCCTTGGACTTGGTGAGTCTGGATCACCTCGAAGCGGTGGAAGCCTTTGAGCGCATCGGCGGTCGGGAAGTAGAACAGAGTGGCGGGTACATTCGACATGGTGTTTCTCCTGCAAGGTTGGCCCGGAGCGGTTGCCGCCGCTCGTTTCGGGCATCGGTTCCAGTGTGGAGCCGATAAACACATTATCCCAAAACATCTGGATAATGACAACACTTGTAAATACTATTATTTGCTGTTTGCCAAATGCCAGCCCGAGGCGCTGAAGGCGCTACGCCCGGACAACTTGCGCACCTCGATAATGGAACCATCCGCAAAGGTGTAATGGGGGATGCCTTCACAACCTACGCGCTGCTTTCTGACTGCGGCGGCGTCCAGCGCCTCGATGCTGTCATGTAAGCGGCGCTCTGCTTCGGTCTTCATTCGCTCGGTCATGCTCGATCTCCTGCCGGTGGGATGGCCGGGGCACAAGCCCCGGCCGTGGGCCTTATTCAGCTTTGAGCTTGGCCAGCCCTTCGCGCACTGTCTGGCCCGCGTAAATGCCGGAGCCGGTCAACTGGCGCACCCATGCGTTACGGCTGGGCGACCACTTGAAGGCGTTACGCTTGAGCAGGTCGCGCACCTCCTGCGATGGCTTGCCGTCGAACACGAACATCACCCGGTTTTCTTCCGTGTCTTCGCGGTAGGTGTAACCCTCGCTTTCGACTTCGACCATCTCGCGGCTGCGGCGCGCTTCCAGCTCCTGGATGCGTTTTTTAATCCGGGTCATGTTGGCGTTGTTGTTGCTGAGCTTGTAGGTCGGGAAGCCCACGCGACCGCAAAAGTCGCCTTTGATGAGGCTTTGCGCGGTCGATTCGCTGAAGCCCAACGCCACAAGGGCCGGGACTTGTTTCTCTGGCGTCTTGCCGGTGCGAATCGCCTTGTTCGCGGCCTTCATCCGCTCTTGGTCGGTTTCACACTCTGCCAGCTCGGCGCGCAGCTTTACGAGCGCGTCCGGGTCGTCGCTGGAAATGCCGCCAGTGCCTACGCTCGCGGCTTTCTGCTCGTAATACTTGGCCTTGTCGCTCAACTCGAATGACTTTTCGGTCATGCGGTTGATACCGGCGCGAAAGTTGCGGTCGCGGCGCTCGCTGTGGTGGCCAATCAGAATTGGCTGGCCAAAGGGGATAGCCTCGCCGCGCTTGCGGGCGGTGGAATACAGGGCATCGGATTGGGTCGCTGCTTTTTCGGCGCGATCCTGGAAGCGTTCGCGGCGGTCGGCTTGTTTCTGTTCGTACTCGTTCATTTGCTCGTTCCTTGTGAGGGTGGAGCCCGGCGGGCCGGGCTCCTGTTGGGGTTGATTAAGCGGCGCGGCCGATGCTGGTAACGGCGGCAGTCGCTGCACGGCTGGCGGTGATGACCTGACCGTTATCAGTGACCGTTACGCCTTTGCGCAGGTAGGCCGGCACGCTCTCCAGCGCGGCAAAATCAACATTCACAAGGGAGTTAGAACGAGGGGTTTTAGTCGCTTGATTTTTCATGGTGTATCTCCTGCAAGGTTGGCCCGGAGCGGTTGCCGCCGCTCGTTTCGGGCATCGGCTCCAGTGTGGCGCCGATGTGGTTATTATCTACTTTGCTCATATTAACGTCAACACTTGTAAACACTATTTTTACACAAAGAAAAACCCGCACTCGGCGGGCTTCTCTGGTCAACGGGGTTACGGTTTCGCGCAGCCTTCCTCAGTCACTGGCGACCATGTGTAATCCCAATCGGCGGGCTGTGTCTGCGCGGCCATTTTCAAGCCTGCTGCAATGGCCGTTTGCTCGGTGGCTTCGTCCACGTCCAGCTCAATAGTGCGTTTCAGCGTCTGCGTGATTAGCACCTTCATACTGTACCCCCGGCGGCCTCTGCAGCTTCACGCTGGCTTTCCTGAGCTTTGCGCACCTTGGCGATAATCTCGGCGTGTGGCATGGTGTAAATGTCCTCAAACTTCCAATAGGTGGCCCCGAGACGGGCATAAATCCCGGTGACACGACCATTTGTGCGCTCGATCATCTTGAACGACTCGGATTCGCCGCCGCTCATCCATTGAACGGGCGGCAGTACGTTTAGCGCATAGTCGAAGTCTTCCGCGTCGATCTGGCGCGGCTCGGTCTTGCAACCGGCCTCGATCTGCTCGGCCGCGTCTTGGTAGGTGGTGATGATCGCGCCGGGGCTGCGTTCCTTGACTTGCTCCAGCGTGTGGCGCTGAAGCTGAGTAACTAGGGTTCCGTCTTCCCGCATAAATGCGAAGTCGATCACCCACGGTTGGCCGGGAACATAAAATACCTTTTCCATCGTTTGAACTCCTGCAAGGTTGGCCCGGAGCGGTTGCCGCCGCTCGGTTCGGGCGTCGGCTCCAGTGTGGCGCCGATGGGGTTATTATCTCATTGCAGACAACACTTGTAAACACTATCAGTTAACCCGTTCGAGTTGACCCCGCCGCTCTGGCGTGATGCTGGATGGCGAGGGCGGGGAGCGGTCAATAAACGCTTTTCAGCGCGGCCGGCACGGCCGCTTTTCTGCCTTCACCTGGAGCGCATGGATTCTCTCCTGATGATGCCAGACGGTTTCGGGGGGTCGCGGTAGGCCCGGCCTGCCGCACTGCCCGGCGCGGTCAATGGGTCGTGGAATACCGCAGGGAGCTTGCGAGCGAGGATATGCCGCGAAAGCCCATTGAACGCATGAGCCGGGGAGTGCGGTAGGTTGAGGGCTGGACGTGGCCACCTGAAATCGTCGTCGCCAGATCGGCGCGCAAGGTGGCAAGCGGAGCGCGCAGGCCGTCAGGCCGGAGGCGTTAGGGATTAAAGCCCGAAGGGTCGAGACAGACCGGCTTTTTGGTCTGGCTCGATGCGCAGCACGAAAGCCCGGCCCGGAGCGGAGCGCAGGGAAGCGCCCAGCTCCTGGAACAGCGGCCGACTACCAATCCGGGTTTGCCTCGGCGTAGTCGCGGACTTCGCAATACTCGCGACAAGTGCGGCGCAAGTCAGAAAGTTTAGTCCTCGGCTCGTCCTCGATAGGATCATAACCAACATTGAGAACGTACCAGACGGCCAGCTCTGCGCGGCTCATGGTATTGAATTTGGTTTCTTTGCCAGTGATTCGATTGCTCATGCAACCCCCTGCATATTCGGTCGGAAAGGGCCGGGGGGAACCCCCGGCGCTTGTGCTTAGGCGGCTAGCAGTAGCTGGGGCTGGGCGTCACTCTGAAGCTGAGCGGCGCGCAGTAACCGGGCAATGCCAGCACCGACCGAAACGAACAGGGGAAATACGACCGCCTGACCCATGATTTCGTGGGCCACGGTTTCGGCCTCACCCGCAAACACGCACTCTGGGATGCCCTTAACACGGGCGTGTTCCTGAGCGGTCAGCAGGCGTGAAAGGCCCGGATTGGTGGGGTGCAGAATGAAAGGCTCCGTGCTACGGCCCTTGAAATAGCCTTTGCCGATCGTTCCGCAAAAGCCTTCGGCGCCGGTCAGAAGCTGGCGAGCAAAGCCCTTGCCGGCTGCCTTGTCTTTGACGGCCTTGCTTGCAAGGTGGTCGTAGGTTTTCCAGCGGTCGGAATCCAGCGGCACGGCGTCTAGAACATCGTTCAGGCTGGCTTCTTTGGTCTTCACTGGCGACAGCGCGGCGAAGTCGAACGCTTGAGACAGGCGTTTGCAGACGGCGACCATCACCAGCCGGCGGCGGCGCTCCAGTACGCCGAAGTCGTTACCATCAAGCACCGATTCAAAAACCTGATAGCCCAGCGAGCCCAGCACCGAACGGATAACGGCCATGCCGGCGGTGTTCTGGTACTCCGGCACGTTCTCGGCGACGATTACTGCGGGATTGCTGGCCTTGACGCCTTCAAGGAAGTCCACGAACAGGGTGCCCGCGTCGTCGTGTTCTTCGGCAAACTCCAGCTCGTTTTTCGCCATGCCGGCTTTCGAAGCGGCATTGCACGGAATCCCGGCGACCAGCACGTCACAGGCCGGCGCGTTGTTGCGCCAGTTCATGTCGCGAATGTCGGTATGGATAGCCACCGACTCGGGCTGCCATAGCTCGGGATTGTTGCGCAGGGATGCACTCAGGTAGACGCTCGACAGCTCGACCGCGACCTTCACAAAGCTACTCAAACCGCCCAGCGCGAAGCCGTTATGTAGCGCCTTATCCATGACGCCGCCGGCATGAAACAGGCTGCACACGGCCAGCGAGGCACCTTCGCGAACCTTCTTCAGCACGCGCTGGGAGCGCTCAACGATATTGAGTTCGAGCTGAAGCGCGGTAATCACAATCACGCCTTTGCGGATCGCTACTCGCACTTTCTCGCACTGCTGGAAGACGGCACGCAGCAAGCGGGAACGGACTTCCATCAGCGGCCGCAGGACGCCGTGACGGTTACGGCTGCTGACCTTGAACGTCTCGCCCTTGTAGTCGGCTGCCGCTTCGTGCAACTCGATGCGGTGTTCTGTGGTGGTCTGGACGCGATAGCGGGTGTCGATCTTGAGCCCGGCGCGGGTGAGGTTTTCGCCTTCCATCCAAATGCGCGGGACGCACTTGGACTCGCCGATTTTCACGTTCAAAACGGTCGTTAGGGAATGGTTCATGGGTGTACTCCTGCAAGGTTAACCGGAGCGGTTGCCGCCGCTGTCCCGGTGAGCCTTTATTATACCAATCACAACAACTTACGTAAATACTTGTAAACACTATTAATAGCCCGATTCGCATTGACGCCGCCGCTCTAAAGTGATGCTGGACGGAGAGGGCGGGGAGCGGTCAATAAACGCTTTTCAGCGCGGCCGGCACGGCCGCTTTTCTGCCTTCACCTGGAGCGCATGGATTCTCTCCTGGTGATGCCAGACGGTTTCGGGGGGTCGCGGTAGGCCCGGCCTGCCGTACTGCCCGGCGCGGTCAATGGGTCGTGGAATACCGCAGGGAGCTTGCGAGCGAGGATATGCCGCGAAAGCCCATTGAACGCATGAGCCGGGGAGTGCGGTAGGTTGAGGGCTGGACGTGGCCACCTGATACCGTCGCTCTCCAGGACAGCGCGCAAGGTGGCAAGCCGAAGGCGCGCAGGGACGCGCAGCGGCCCGTAGGGGCTCTTGAGCCACTAGACAGTGCTTTAGCCGGTAGAAACGGCGTAGGAGGGCGCCTAGAGCGCCTGGCAAGCGGAGCGCGCAGGCCGTCAGGCCGAAGGTGTTAGGGATTGAAGCCCGAAGGGTCGAGACAGGCCGGTTTTTTGGCCGGGTTCGATGCGCAGCACGAAAGCCCGACCCGGAGCGGAGCGCAGGGAAACGCTAAACACTGGGTAATTACACTGACTTGACCAGCCATTTGCATCGGACTTGACCAGCATGCTTCGTAACCATGACCGGCAGAGAACGACCCATAACTGCCGTTGCCGAAAGGCAGAAATTGACCCGACTCCGTCGCATCTGCGCGTTATGATCAGAATAATTTAGCTCGCAGGCGACGCAGATGGGCGATACCCAACAAGAGATCGAACGATTGAATAACCTCGTCGACACGGCCCGACAGGAGATCGAACTGGCGATCATGCTCCATGAGACGTGGCGACCAGCGGCATATGACACCGGCCTTCATTCCCGTATCGGCACTTCCTATGCGGCACATTCCTTTCAGATCATTCGGTTGGCGCTGCGTCGTGAGTTATTACTGGCGCTGACGCGCGTATGGGATACCAACACAAAGGCTGTGAGGATGACCCTGATCGCGGATCGTCTGCGAGACAGGAAATGCTTTGAAGCCCTGGTTCAGTTCCGGGCCGGGCGCACAGGCCTTCGCTCCAGGTTTGCACCCGACGCCATGAGAAAAGAACTCACGCCAAAACGGGATCAGGTACTGAAATTGATCTACAAGTACGGCGAGAATGGCACAGCCTTCGAGGTTCTGGAGAAGCTAAAGACGTTACGTAACGAGCATCTGGCGCACCGGGAATTGCCAAAAGCACCGGTAGCAGTAGCTGGATCGGATACCCCGAGGCAACAAGACGAGGAAGGTAAGCGGCCTGTTCGGGCGACCGATGACGAGATTGAGACGTTCTACCAAGACAATCTCGAAATCATGCGCCTACTGTTGAGTTTGGTTCAAGGTGTGGCCCTCGACTTATCGGACGCCACCATCGTCTACAAGCATCACGCGAAATACTTCTGGGCTTCTGCACGTGGTGAGCGCACCGAGGGGCATCCCGATTATCATCCGCCGCCTTCAGGCTCGTGATAAGAGGTGCGGCGGGATTCCGCCTTTAGACCACTAAAATGAGATTATTAATACATGGCTGATACTAGCGAAGAGAAGTTTTTCGGCGACTGGTCCGAATATAAAAAAGCGCGTGACGACCTTTTTTTGGTATGCAGTGAGGCATTGAAATTCCCTCGCCAGCATGAGCATGAGCGACACTTTATTCTTGCAGCCGCTCGTCGGACTCTCTCGCTGGAAATGTCACTCAAACAAACAATAGATTCACGAAATGGTCAGATGGCCATGACGATTGTTCGCCTAAACCTAGACACTCTCGCACGGTTTTACGCGCTTTACTGGGCCGATGAAACCAAAGGCATGACCGCAGAGACGTTCGCAAGAGACGTCGCTCAAGGGACTAGCATTAGAAATATGAAGTTTCTTGGGGGCAAGGAAAAAGCGACCGATCAATGGCTCATTCAAAAAATAGTAGGACTAGCGGACTGGATACCGAAAGTTTACAAAACAACCTCCGGAGCTATTCATTTCTCTGACTTCCATGTAACGCAACTACTCCAGCAGTGCAAACCGAAGAAAACTTTGGAAGATGGATCCCTTCAAGCAGAGCTACATATCGGGGCTACCGAATATGATCCTGGCCCCGAATACTATAAAGAAACTCAACAAGCGTTCTTTCACATTTTACTAATGCTGATTGTCGCAATGAAACATCGATGTGAAATAGTGCTCAATCAGTAGTTGGCCAGCACCGGCAGTCTCCGCTGCTCACTTGGAGCGCCCATCAATCTCGATTAGGGGTAATCCAGTAGCTCCACTACGCCACAAGACCGCACTACCAGCTCACGCACCTGCTCGGCGGTCGCCGGCTCATCAGCGCCTATCGTCCAGCCGGAGTGGTCATACTCAACCCACGAATCACCGACAGCCCAACGGATCGGGTACACAGCATCATGCGTCAGAAATCGGACCATGCACTCGATAAGTAAAACTCTTAACGGATCAACGCATTGACTTGAGGCATACGGCAGTGGGAGCTGATCAATAGTCAAGAGTGGTGCCCTTTCTACGCTAGAAAAATACACCTTACTTCCATATTAGTCCCATATGGTCATTTTCCGGATGCCAAAAACCATAAACCCCCGACTTCCTCTAGGAAAATCAGGGGTTGGCGTTTTCAGAATGTGGCGGTGAAGGAGAGATTCGAATCTCTCAACCCATATAAGTCTATTGCAGCTAACGATGCGCTAACGCGATGAACGCTTCAGATCGTTAGTTGACTACAAGAAAGTTCGTATTGGGTCGACCGCAGCTATCGTGACTGACTGCTTTTGGCCGATGACTGCCTGTCGCCACCGGCAGCGTTTTCCGGCGTTCCTGTGCCCGTTCCATAGCCCCGGAAAACTCACTCTCTAGCAGCCAATAATCCTCAGAGCTGCGCACCTGGTCGCCGTTGGGAAAGGCCCACGAATCGGTTTCTTCTCGATAAAGGGGGTAATGGCTGAAGATATTCAATCTCTCGTCCGGGCCATGTTGCGCGACGACATAGCGACCGCCGTTCACCAGCTCCGGGGCGCTCTCGAACTCGGGCAAAAGATCGGCGGCGGTAATGTCCTGGATCATGCGTTGCCCCCTTTGCCGGCGGGGATGGTTTGAGCGCCGAGGCCCAGCTTTTCAGAGGCGCGACGGTCAAGCAAATCGCGCAACAAATCGGCATCGTTCGCCGCGTCGATGTAGTCGCGTGATACCGCCGATTGCAGCGCTTGCTTGAGCCAGAAACTGGCGTCAGGCGAGCCAATCAGGTCTTTAATTTCGGCCTCAACACTCATCGGAATTACTCCTTATTCCTTCAATGAAATAGTAAAACTTTGGTCGTCCAGCGGCTTACCGGCTGCGTGTGACGCCTTCAGCGTCTCCGCGACTTTCGCAAGTTGTTTAGCCACTTCTACCGGGAACCAATCCGTAACCTGCACCCAACCTTGAGGCAAAGACTCCATGCGGCGGCGGATGCGTTGCATCAACTGATTGACTGCCTGCCGGGATAGATCGGTGTCCGCTGCGGCCTCGGCGATACTGGCGCCCATGACCAACACCAGGCGAGCCGCTTCGATGGACTTTTCGGTATAGCCGCGGCGGTTGCTCTTGGCCTCCAGCTCTTTCATCAGCCGCTCGAATTCCTCGGGGCTCATTTCCCCGGTGCTAGGCGTTGCGCCGATCAGGCGCACAAGCTGGGCAATCTCGGCCGGCTCGTAGGTTTCTTTGATCTTGGCTGCCATCTTCATCAGCCTGTCCTCGTTGTTCTTCGTTGCGGTCATGGTGTGGTTCCCAGGCTATTGCGTATGTTTGGATTGTGGCCACGCGCCTAAGCACTCACACCGGGCCAGCCTGAGCTGGCCCCGTGTGCAGCCTTAGCCGCGTGTCCGGTAAAGGGTTTGCCGGATAATTCGCTGTAGCGTGTCGGACATGCCCGGCACGCTGACCGTGTACAGGTCGCCGCGCTCGAACTGCTCGACAGTCGGCCGCTCGATGCCTTCAAGCGTGGCGCTCCAATCGGTGAACAGATCGGAGATAACGCGCTCGGTCAGGCTAGCGGAATGGTTACGGCGCAAGCTGATGTACTCGGCCGCGCCGAAAACTTCATTCCACGGTGTTCTCTCGTACTTGTAAATATCCTCATGCCCGCAGAAATAGCCGCCTTTGAAGTTGCCGGCCGCTTCCTCGATTTCCTTCTCTGTCGGGCCATCTGTCCACTCGATAGCCAGGCTGCCATAGCTAGTTTTGCGTACCGAATATTTCACGGCAGGGAAGGCGCGTTTCAGCACCTGGCGAATGTTCTTCGCTGCCAGCACGCCGCTGTAGCGGTCTTCGCCTTGCACCAGGTGCGCAAACTCCGGCGAAGTCTTCAGGCGCTGAACCTCGGCCGCGAACTGCTCGGCTTCAGCGCGGGCGGTTGCTTCGCGCTTGCCTTGTTCTGTCTGCGCGTTCTCGAGTGCGTGTTTTACTTCGGCCTCGGTGGCCACGTCATCGAGGACACGCCATTGCACCGATCCGCGCACCAGGGCTTCGGACAGATTGCGGCTGATGGTGCCGTTCATGAACACAACATCAAGGCGAGCATTACCGCCACGCACACCGACGCCACGCTGTAGCGTCTGCACGCTTTCAGGCAGTTGTGCGCCGTGAATATCGAAAACAATGCCGGCACCCGCATAGGGGAGGGAGCAAGCAACACGGGTTCCGGTCTGGAACAGCTTCATGCAAACGGTCATGATTTATCTCCTGCAAGGTTGTGGAACAGGTCGGGGCGGTTGCCGCCGCGATTCCCGGCCTGTGCGCGTATTATCTACCAATGAAAACAAATCGTCAACACTTGTAAACACTATATGTACACGAATTTTATGGAATAACAGCGCTACCAGGAGCCCCGTTTGATGGAAGGTAATGACGAAGACAACTCAGACCGGATGGAAGATGAAGAAGATTGTGAAGTCTTTGGAAATTTGAATGCGTTGGGGCCATTGCTAGAAAAACAGGACGATAGGGGTCTAGTTTTATCCTTAGCCGCCTTCGCAGAAGACGCCCTTGGTAACTTGCTCAAAGCGTTCATGCTTCCGGTTGCCGCTTCAGCTCAGCTTGTGGACGGCTTCGGCGCCCCTCTGGGGAATTTTTCATCACGTATCAAAGCGGCTTACTCGCTCGGTCTTATCACAAAGAATCAGTTCAGTGATTTAGAGCAGTTGCGCAAAATCAGAAATCTGTTTGCACACACGTGGCAACCTATTTCATTGGCTGATCAAAGAGTTTCAGGTCACATAAGATCAATGAGCTACGCCTCATACCTTCAGGTTTATCCAGAAACACCAGATGAAAAATTACGATCGTCAGGGTTTGCGCTACTGCTCGCGCTCACTAGCGCAGCCAATACCTTGGCCGAGAATGGAAGGGCCGTGACGGAGACAGGATTTGAAATCGTCTTTGGGTTTGCGGGAGACTTCAGCGAACAAATCAACGATTTCAGAAACCAATTTCTGGAAATTTGTAGCCGAATGGAGGCAGCGAGCGGCGAAGAACTCTCATTTTATCGACAAGTACTGATCAGATTTCATGTGAGAGCCAAATATCTGAGCACCCTTTCGGACGCTGACGAGCAAGCCATCCTCAAGCTACAAACAGAGATTCTAGAGAAAATTGGTATCGAAAACTGAACCCGTCCGGCCAAGTCATCTACCCAGCCCTCTGTGACTCCTTTCTGGTCGTTCCGCGCCGTACATCCAAACGGTGCTTTCCTACTGAAAAAGCCCCGAACTTGTCGGGGCTTTTTTAGGCAGCTGGGCTTATATCACTCCTTTTCGTGCGGGAGCATGGCGACAGTGCGGCTGTGGTCTGCCTCGGTGACGATCCACACACGCCGGCCGTTCGGGTGGTACACGGACGTGATGCGGCCACCCTCCGAAACAGCCTTTTCGTTCGCCTTCCTGGTCGATTCGTCTGCATCCCCCCAATCACCCGAGGCGTGACGGTCGAACAGCGGGCCGAGGTCGAGGCCATAACGGCACAGCTCCAGGACGCCGATAGTAGCCAGTGCCTGACCAAGTTTTACTTTGCGAGCCATAGAAATTTCTCCTGCAAGGGTTGGCCCGGAGCGGTTGCCGCCGCTCGTTTCGGGCATCGGCTCCAGTGCGGCGCCGATGGGAGAATTATCTATCAACCACAATTAAACGTCAACACTTGTAAACACTATATACGAACAAAATAAAGCCCGCTCAGTGGCGGGCTTCTGCACAAGGTCACGGCTCAGCGGTCGATTCCGCAACGCTCAATGATGATGGTAACGCGGCGGATTTGATCCGTGTCCTGTGCCTCCAGCTCGACTATTTCCCCGGCCGGCGGCGCGTCGTCGTCAATCACCTGGAAGTATCCAACCCCTGACTTTGCGTCGTAGCTGACCAGGGAAGACCAATCACGCCAGGCGGAAAGCGCGGCGGATAGATCAAGCTCGGTCGGCATGGTTGCACCGAGTACGCGGAACATTGCGCCTTCACTGCCAGCACCTGGCCAAAACTGGCTGGGCATTCCAGGATCGGGCGCATCTTCGCGCCAGGTGATGAGAATTGAGATTTTGTCGGTCACAAAGCAACTCCTTTTGCGGTTGTTTTCAGGCGTGCGGCCTCTTTCTTCAACGCGGAAGGCAACCGCTCGGCCACTTCTGATTCGGTGAGGTCGTCCAGGGAGACAAGGCCGCGTGGCGTCAGAATTTCCTTAGTGCCGTCGCGCTGGCCTTTAAAGTCCCGGTGCGTGTGACGGTAGATCAGCTTCAGCGCTTTCTGGTGCGCCTTCTCGGCAGTGCTGTTTAGGATGGCTGGCTTGTTCATGCTCGATCTCCTGCAAGATTAACCGGAGCGGTTGCCGCCGCTGTCCCGGTGAGCCTTCATTATACCAATCCAAACAACTGACGTAAACACTTGTAAACACTAATAGTTAACCCGTTCGAGTTGACGCTGCCGCTCTGGCGTGATGCTGGATGGCGAGGGCGGGGAGCGGTCAATAAACGCTTTTCAGCGCGGCCGGCACGGCCGCTTTCTGCCCTTCACCTGGAGCGCATGGATTCTCTCCTAGTGATGCCAGACGGTTTCGGGGGGTCGCGGTAGGCCCGGCCTACCGCACTGCCCGGCGCGGTCAATGGGTCGTGGAATACCGCAGGGAGCTTGCGAGCGAGGATATGCCGCGAAAGCCCATTGAACGCATGAGCCGGGGAGTGCGGTAGGTTGAGGGCTGGACGTGGCCACTTGATACCGTCGCTCTCCAGAACATCGCGCAAGGTGGCAGGTCGAGGGCATACAGTGCGGCGCTGTTCTGGATATTGGAATGGGTTACATCTGCTCGCTTTTTTGGGCGGCTGGAAGGTCAGGCATCAACCCATCAAGTGAGTCCTGAGCCGGTGGCGGTAGGCCCGGCCCGTGTGGCATCTGAAGATCGCCAGGAGCGAGGATTGGGGTTTGCTTGAGTTCTGGCCCTTCCAGCGATTCCGTTTGTTCAGAAGACGTAACCAGTACCCGAGCATTGAAAGCCGCGTACTTGAGATTCTCCCGAGAGTCAGCCCACGCAATGCGGCTGTTGATGATGTAAGCCAGCACTCCCCCACGCTCACTGCCAACGCGCACGGTCTGGATAAAGTTCTGTTCGACCAGTACGACCAGCGAGCGGCGGATGGTCATAATCGACACGTCGCAAAGCTGGGCAAGCAGCTTGTGGCTTGCAACCAGTGCGGCCTTTTCGTCCATGTGCGCAACCAGGATGTGCAGGAGTTGCGCCGCTTTTGGGTGCTTGTTGATGAGCATTGCCCATGCCTCATGGCCGGCACGCTCTGTCTGCACCCATGTTCCCCGGTTGGCTGGTTGGTGGTACTTTTGTGGCGTTTGGTCGGCCATACATAACCTCAGTGTTTCTTATGTCTGTGCGCTTGTTAGATATCTAACAACATTATCGCTATAAAACACAAGCCTGAACAGAGGTTCGTTCACCTAGATGATCGTGGGTGCGCTCATTTCTGTTAGATATTTAACAAGGATGAACAGAGGTTCGTTCATCCTGGATGAACACACCCTGTTCTTTCTGAATGAACGAACCCCTGTTCTCCCTGGATGAACGAACCCCCTCGCTGAGAAGCCCGGTTTTAAAGGGTCGGCAAATCGTGCCTTCTAATGATCTACTGACACACCGCGTTGGATCGGGCAAAAGTCGCCTGCGGCAGCGGCCACTTGTGAACGGGCGACAGACTCGGCTTCGCCTGCGCTAGTCACCCATTCCCAAGCAGCTCGATGGAAGGAATTAACGATTACCTGGTGCGCTCGATTGAGGCGGTCTTTCCGGCTTCGTGTTGTGGTGCTGGAGCCTTTTGAAGTTCGGAGGGCTGAAGTTCACGGGCAAAGCCGCTTTTGCTGTGCGGATAGGCAATCTGATGCTCCTTGCCTATGCTTTCCTGCTTATCCGAGTAGTTAAATACGTTCGCTTTGTTATGGGCGATATCAACCTGATTACCGCTTTTCTCGTCGGTATGCCGTTGCACAATAAGTTCAGCAGTAACCGCCATGATGGGGCCACGGTAGGTTTTCCCGATTTCGGCTTTTTCCAGTTTGCTCATGTCCACCTGGGCAGCTTGTTTTTCCCTCCCTGCGGCTTCCAAAGCATGAGCCCCTTTCTCACGGTGCATTTCCGCCATGCTCCAAGCATCCCGAAACGCTTTGTCGGTATGTCCAACGTATTTGGAAAAGTCCTTGCCTGTGGCTGATTTAATTTCAGACGTGCCAGCGACAAATTCAGCGCCTTTCCCCGGCACGGTTTTTACAACCGTTGGTTTCTCCGCCGCGTTCACTTTGCTGAAAGCTTCAGCAGCTGACTTGGCATCGCCAAACTGTTCACGGCTTTGATTTGCGGTTTTCACCAGTGTGTAAGTTTCTTTAGCCATCATTACATCCCTCGTTTTTGATATTCAGCTACAGGCTTGCACTCGCGATGGATCAGCCGACTACCGGGGGTAATTCCCAGCCTCTGGAAGTCGCCGATTTCCATTTCCAACCCTTCACGTGCTGGCAGCGTTGACCAGTGCATGATTTCCGTTTCTGGCTCCATGTCCTCGATCTGCAACACGGTGCCGGCCGCGTCGATAAACGCGACTGAAAGCGGGGTAGGGGTGTCCCTCATCCAAAAAACCCGGGGCGCATCATCCGACCAGGTGAACAACATCCCGGTACCTACTTCTTGGAACCCGGACAGGCCGCGCTCCATCTGAACTCTGGTCGTGACCTGGGGCACGTTCTCCAGCGTTACGCCGTCGAATTGCAACGTGCATAGGCTCGCGGGGCGACTGGCTTGGTCAGCTTTCCGGGCGACAACTGCCGTCATGGTAATGGCAGTGCCAAGAAGGCCGAATGCGACAGCGCCGAGCCACTTACCACGCACGGCGAAAGTCCCAAGGAGGGTTAGGGTTCTTGTCTGCCCATAAGCCGATCTGATTGGTTCGGGCTTGTTGCTCCAGCGCTGGCAACGTCCGGTCGGTGTTGTACCTGGTGTAAACCCATGCCATGCCCTTGGCGACCATGGCGGCGTTGAGGTTGCGGCCGTTTACGGTCAAAACCCCGATGCGCCGGCCGTATTGATCGCCGCCTTGGTCCAGCACCTCGACTTGCTGACGGTAGGCCATTGTTGCCAGTGTTTGGCGGGATACCTCGCCAAATGCCTGCCGGCGTTCGGGTGCATCAATGTTCGCCAGTCGTACCCGGTGGGTGCGTTTGCCGGCGTCCAGAACTTCAACGGTGTCACCGTCCAGGATGCGGACAACATCGCCGCTGAACATGGTCTGCGCGTTTGCGTGTCCTACGCATAGGAACGCGGTTAACAGCATGGCTGATCGTTTCATTGAAACCTCCTTTAACGACAAAGGAAGTCTCTCATTAAAACACAATAACGTCAACACTTGTAAACACAATTATTGCGCCTTGCGGCAGATACTTTGAGGGCTGTATCATGGACTCGCTACTTTCCTAATCTCCTGCAAGGGTGATGGAAGCAACAGGTCGAAAGCCTTGCCGGGCTCTCGACCTTTTTTATGCCTGCGATTTGGCGTTCTGCCTTTCGCCTTTCGTTTTTCAATCCCCTCAAAGAAAAAGCTCTTACCTCTCCTGCAGAACTGGCTGAGTGGTCAAAGGCCGTAGGCCGGTGCGCGCAGCGCATTGTCCACGCTGCCAAGTTCGGGAAGCTGCCGTGTGGTCAGAGGCTGCGGCCGGTGGTCAACCGCTTGCGTGTTGTCCACGGGCTGCTGCCGTTGCGCGAAGCGCACTGTCCACAGCGGAGGCTGACCAATACTTGTAAAAGATATATTTGAAGGGATACATGAAAAGCAATACATGGGGCGGAGGGGGGCACCTCTACAGGCCACGTGCTACGGGGCTTGTTACCGATTACACGTAGCGAATCCATTACCGATTACACGTGAGTCCATTACCGATTACACGTGGTTTTGTTACCGATTACACGTGGACAACTTCGGCTGATTCGCTTGCAGCCCTTGGGGCACGGGGCTTTGCGGTGCCGTTACCGATTACACGTGGATAAGTCGAGTTATCCATAGGGTTATGCCCAACAAAAAGCCCCGCACTTGGCGGGGCTTGGAAGGGGGGTAGGCTATACCGAAACTACGGTTTTGAACTGAGGCGGTATGTGCAGCTTCACCGATTTCATTACCAGAAACTGCGGAGTGTCGCTGACACCGTCAACCAGCTCGGGGTAAAAAATCCCGACCTCGGCCAGTCGCTTCAGAAATTTGTGTTTGAAATTCCTGGTCGCCTGAGCCTCTTTCGCGATCAGCGCTTTCTCGTCGGTGATACCGTCCTTCGAGCTGCGTCCGTAGCTTGATCCGAACTGAGCTTTTAATGCTCCCCATGGAATTTTGACCATGCCTTGGCCCTTGGCCTTGAGCAAGAACTGTCGGTAACAGGCCCACGTGTATATATCCATTGCCAGGGGTGACTGGCGAAGGTGATGCAGCACCCGAAGGTCAACCGGAACCGGGGCACTGGTAACGTCCTCGAAGAAGTCGCTCGTCAGGGTCAAGGTACTTTCCCAAAGGCTTCGCTCGTCCGGCTTTTTCGGGTTCCAAAACAGAAAGGCCCGCTTGGCGATCACCACGTTTTCAAGCCCTATTTCTGAGTCGCGGGTGCCGTCCAGGGAAATCATCGACGAAAACAACCGGTGAGCCTGCTTCTTCAATGAGCTGATGTATTGGCCATCGTTGGGCATTCCCAACTTACCCAAGAATTCGGATTGTGAGCGGCCCAGCTGTAGGTCGCGGCTTTGGGTCAAAACAGCCTCTGAACATATCCAGGCCAGCAGCGAGCGCGGTACTGAACCGTATGGAACGCCTATCGCCGGCTTGCCGATTATGGAGAGGGTGACGATGCCGTTTGAGCGTTCGAAGTAACTCGCTTTCGGGTCGGTATGCGGCAACGTGGCCTGAACCAGCGAGCGCGACATATAGCCCAACATCCCGGCGCTTTTCGCGTCCTCGTACTCGATGGCCAGGCTCTCGCGAATCATGGTGTCGATACGCCGGCCGAGGGGCAGTATTTCTGTCATACGGTCGTTCCTTCTTGTTGCAGTACATCGCGTGCCCATGCCTGGGCTCGCTCGACAGTTCCTTTCGAGCAGCCCAGCAGCTCGGCCGTTTTCCTGATTGAAAGTGTTTTGCGGGCTTCGATGATCTTGGCGTACATCTTCAGATTTGGCTGTCGCGGCTGGAGCCGGCCGGCTTGTTTCGCCGTGGCGATTCCTTGCGCCTGGCGAGTCCGGCGGTCTTCCCAATCCTTGCGGGCAAATGCGGCCATGAACTCGATCAGCATTTGAGCAATGGCCTTCTGTAGCCATGCCTCGACACCCTCGGTTGCTGGCTTCATCGCTGCATGAGTGACGGGCAAGTCAACGGCGACTACCTGGAGCCCGGCTTGTCCGATCTGGCGTTTAAGCGCCTCCCACATAGGCTGTGGCAGGCGGCTTAAACGGTCGATGGACTCAACTAGCAGAATGTCGCCTTCGGCCGCTTCGCTGAGCAAGCGCTGAAGCTCGGCACGTTCCATGCTCGCGCCTGATGCGTTCTCGACGTAGTAGGTCGTTATCCTGGCTCCATGATCGTGCGCAAAAGACTTCAATTGCTCACGGGCGCGGTTGGCGTCTTGGTCGCGTGTGCTTGCCCGCAGATAGGCTCGGATAATCATGTTCTTACCAGCCCGCGTAATGAGTAACCAAGTGGCCCCAGGCCGAGAGCGCCGGCCCATTGCTGCGAAGGATGCTCATTGCCTCGGCGGCAGGAATTTTGGTCGGACAGCCCCCAGTCAGAAAAAACTTGTCTTTGCCCTGGTTGTACAAGTGCATGACCGTCAAAACCATGATCTGTTGCAGCGGTGACATTGCGCGATAACTCTTACGCATTGCCTTCAAGGATTCGGGGACAGGCCCTTCTCCGCCTGCCCAATCGAAGCCGCGAGGCCGCAAGTTGTAATGGCTGCCTTGACTGCCATAGGCGCGTTCGACGTGCTCAAAACAACCCTCAAGCGCGTAAGCCTCTACGATGCCCCACACTGCTTGCCCAAAAATATTTCCGCGCTCTGAGGCACTGGAGAACGTAGGGATTGAAGCACCGCAAACCATCGCCAGCGCCGTATGCTCGGCACCGTCCATGCAAGGCACTTTGTCCACCATATCGACCAACGCCCAGCCGGGAAAACGGCCAGCAGCGAACGTGGGGTTAACTGCCGCGTAGGCAGCAAGGGCGGCTGGTTTTTGCGAGTGGTGGATGTAGGCTTGGCTGGCAGTGTGAACATCCGTGAATGCCCATACACCTTCCGAAAGCTGGTGGACGCCAATCTCAGACAGAAGGACTTTGGCTTGGGCAACGTAGTTGTTGTTCATGAATTCGAATTCCTTGTCCCTGTTTGGTGTCCCATTTAACACTGTCCCTGTTAGGGTTGTAAATAGGCAATTTAGGGACTGTTGTTTGTCTATCCTATTTCGGGTGTACCCAAACGGGGTTGATCGCTTTTCCGCGAGCTGCTGATGACTAGGTGGACTTGTCCGCCTCGACGGCAGTAGCCAACAAGCCGGCACGGCGCGTTAGCCAGGCAAAGAAAAGCCGGCGCTAGGCCGGCTCTGTGTGCTTTTCAGGGATTACGAGTTCAGAAAAAGGGGTTCTGGTGAAATCCACATCACCAGGGAGTCATACAGCCAACGGATGCAGAAGGAGCCGAAGCTAGCCGCGATCAGGGCCAAGATTATCTTGGTCTTTTCCGGTGAGGCATCGAGGCCGAAGGCAACAATAGGTAATGCAATCACCGTGGGAACGGCGATCAGGCCCATAAGCAAGCGCAGTGGGCCGCGCAGCCACATCAACACCATGACCAGGAAGTGACGGAAAAAGACACTCGCGGCATTTCCGCCGGCATTGCCGGGCTCGATGCTGCCGCCTTCATCGCCGCCGCCAGTGCGTGGGTTATCCTCGTTCGCGGCCTTTTTAGACGCGGCCGGGCGACCGGTGCCAATGTCGTAGACGTTTCCCTTCGGTGCCTTCTTCATGTCGAACTCCTATTTACCGCCTGCCGGCTCCTGCCCTTGTGGGGAGTCGCCTACTTAATTTCGAGGTCGGCCAGCTCTTTACCAGCGGCTAACCATTCCGTGACCCACTTCGGTTTCCTGCCAATGCCTGACCAGGTAGAGAATTGATCGTTAGGGTTTCGATACTTACCTTCGTTCCGCTTGGTCACGCTGCTAGGGGCCATTTTTGCAAGGTCGATGCCATGGGCATCTGCTATCTCGCGTATCTTCTTCCGGGCCTCGGCGCGCTCCTTTACTTGTCGTTTCTGCATTTCTGAGCTAATGGCGTTATGCCACTCTTTGAGCTGCTCGCTCGTCGCATTTTCCAGTGATGCCAACCATTTATCAGGTGTCATTGGTGCGGCCTTGTACTGTTTTCGGATACAATTCGCGGCTGTCGGCAAGGACGCCCTATTGACATTATCGTTTCTTGTCCGCACCATTTCAATCAAATTTGCAATTTTGATTGTTAATACCGCGAAGGAGCGACACATGAAACGGCAATTCTCGGCTTTCCTCGTTGCAGCCACCTCAGTTTTTGTTCTTACCACTGGAACCGCGCAGGCATCCGATGACGCTTGCGGCATGGTTCTGTGCCTGGGCGGTCGAATCCTTGGCGGTAGCGGTGGTTCGCAATGCTCGTCGTATGAAAAGAAATACTTCAGCATTATCGTCAAGAAGAAAGGAAAGTTTAGCCCAAGCCGCACAGCTAATGAACGCGATAAAGAGCTGAAGTCGTGCGCCGGGGGCGATTCGGGTACTGTCTCCAAGATCGGCGACAAGTTCGGCGGGGTTCGTGGGCTATGAAACGCTTAGTCCTGGTCGCCGGCCTTCTGTCCTCAGTCAACGCATGGGCCGTTGAGTCTGTGGACTTCAAATCCCTCGCCGCGCAATGCGCGCCGGGGGTTCATATAAAAACCCTTTCCTCAATCGTCCGGCATGAATCGGGGGTCAATCCCTACGCTATTGGCGTCAACGCCAAAGGCGCCCGATTGCCACGGCAACCGGCGAACAAAGAGGAAGCTGTAGCGACGGCTACCTGGTTAAAAGAACACGGCTACAACTTCGACAGCGGCTTTGGGCAGGTCAACAGCTCCAACATGGCTTGGCTGGGCCTGTCTGTGTCTGATCTGTTCGACCCGTGTAAGAACCTGGCCGGCGCCGCTCGGGTAATTACTGATTGCTACCAGCGTGCAAAGAGCCTGTATAGCGACGAACAATCGGCGCTGCACGCTGCACTGTCCTGTTACAACACGGGCGATTTCAAGAAAGGGGTCAGCAATGGCTACGTTATGGCCGTCGCTTCAAACGCAACCCTCGACGTGCCCGCGCTTCTGCCTATTGCAAGCGGCGGCGGTGAGCCGATCCGGCTGAAAGCCACCAAATCCCCTGCCAACGCAACGCCTGCAACCGCAGTTCAACCTAACACCGTTAAGCCATTGCCAGACGGCATCGGTGATGCTTTCTCGCGGCCAAGTGGCGGTGCCTTCGCACCAAAACAAGAACCGCTACAGGAAAGCCAACCGAACGAGCCCGTTTCTCTGAAAAACGAGCCCGTAATGTTGCAAAGAGAGTAAAAACCAGCTTGCTATCAAAATTGCAATTTTGATAGTATATGGACGTACCCAAAGCAAAAGGATGGCCCAGCATTTCACATACAAAAACGGATAGGGCCGTAACAAATGAAGAAGATTCAGCAGGATAGCGTCGATCTGGCCTTTCAGATGGGCGCAGCAAGGAATGTTGTAGTTATCAAGCGTTCACTCAAAGAGTGGTATTTCACCTTTGAAGCGGACGATCCAGTTACCAAGAAGACCGAGACATTCGCGCTTCTTACCCAGCGGGGGCAATTAAGACTATGGGCTGATCCACGTGTGCTGTTCACATTTCTGGAAGAACGCTTCAACGTAAAAAATGGAAAATTTCTACTTCAAGAGGAAACAACAAATGAAACAAGTACTCCGCCAAGCTCTCGCTAAATCCAAAGCCGCTGCAAACAAGGCGTTCGCTGCTGCTCTGACCCTGGCTGTAACTACCGAAGTCGCCATGGCACAGACTGGCGGTCTGTCGAAGGCTAAAGGTGTGATGGAGTCGTTCAAGGTTGAACTGACCGACATTATCCCGACTATCGCTGTAATCGCTCTGCTCACGCTTGGCATTGGCTACGCGACCAAGTTTGTCGAGAAAGACACGTTCGTTCGCTGGGGCATCGGCATCATCATTGCCGGTTCTGCCGCTCAACTGACCGCGCTGTTCTTCACCTGATAGGCCCAAGACATGGAACCTTCTGAACAAGCATCCGTGCCCTTGTTCAAAGGCTGCACCCGCGCACCTACGGTCGCGGGTGTCCCCATGATGCCGCTGCTTTTGATGTTCATGTTTGTTGCCATGCTCGCATTGAAAGTCAGCCTGTGGTGTTGGGGGTTGGTGCTTCCGTTTTGGTTCGTGATGGCTCAAATCACGAAGACGGACGACAAAGCCTTTCGTATATGGGGTCTTTGGTTTGAAACCAAATTTCGCAACCGTAACAAAGGTTTTTGGGGGGCGTCGTCATATGGCCCCGCTGACTACAGGAAAAGGAGATTCAAAAAATGAGCCTGATGCCGGCCGCTAAAAACCTGCAAAGCGAATCACCGCTTTCAGGCTTCATTCCATACTCGCACCACGTCACGGACAAGATCATTTCAACCAAGTCAGCCGAGTACGTGTCTGTCTGGAAGATCGGCGGCCGGTCGCACACCAGCGCGTCTATCGAGGAAGTTACAACCTGGCGACGTGACCTGAATAACTTCTTCCGTGGTATCGCCACGGCTCACGTATCGGTCTGGTCGCATATCGTGCGGCGTCGGGTGGATGAATTCCCGGATAGCGAATTTGATAACCCGTTTTGCCATCAGCTCGATGAGCACTATCGCGAAAGTTTCACCGGCTACAACCTGATGGTTAACGACTTGTATCTCACGGTCGTTTATCGCCCTGTGGTCGACAAAGTTCTGTCGTTCTTCGGCGCGATGGAAAAGGAATCTGTAGAGGTCAAAACCGAACGGCAAAAGGCGTGCATCAAGGCGGTTGAAGACATCAACCTGCGCATTAGCCAAAGCCTGGGCAAGTATGACCCGGAGAACCTGGGCATCTATCGCCGCAATGATGCCGGCGAGATTATGGATGACAAGGAAGAAGGCGGTTATGCCTTCTCGTCTGCCCTGGAGTTTCTGGCGTTCCTGGTGAACGGTGAGCATCACCCTATGCCGGTTTGCCGTGCGCGCTTCTCTGAGTACATGGGGCGCAATCGTTTGTTTTTCAGCAAGTGGGGTGAGATTGGCGAGATTCGCCACGATGCGGGCTCCCGCTTCTTTGGCCAGCGCGAAATTTTCGATTACCCGGCGTATACGGAGCCGGGGCAAATCAACAACCTGATGGAAACAAACTTTGAGTTCATCATGACTCAGAGCTTCAGCGCGCTTTCGCGTCACGCGGCCAAAGGGTTTTTGATCAAACAGCAAAAGAACTTGATTGACGCGGCGGACGTTGCGACTGAGCAAATCGAAGAAATTAACGAAGCGTTGAACTCGCTGATTTCCGGTCACTTTGTTATGGGTGAGCATCACGCGACCATTACCGTTTTCGGTGAATCGGGCAACGAAGTACGCGATTACCTTTCTAAAGTATCTTCAGCGCTGAGTGATCGAAGCGTCATTGATACAAAGGTTGATCTTGCACTTGAGGCCGGGTATTGGGCGCAATTGCCGGGTAACTTCAAATACCGGCCTCGGCCTGCTGCGATCACCTCCTTGAACTTCCTGTCGTTGTCGCCACTGCACAACTTCTTGAGCGGCAAGCCTACTGGCAACCCATGGGGGCCAGCGGTCACAATCCTGAAGACCGTCAGCGGTACGCCGCTGTATTTCAACTATCACTACTCGAACCCTGAGCAAAACAGCCTCGACAAAAAGATGCTGGGTAACACCATGTTTACCGGCAAGTCGGGTACGGGTAAGACCGTTACCTTGGGTTTCACGCTCGCTCAAGCTCAGAAGTTCGGGCCGAGCATCGCTGCATTCGACAAAGACCGTGGCCTAGAGGTGCTTATCCGCTCGTTGGGCGGTCGCTACTTGCCCCTCAAGATGGGCGAGCGCTCCGGGTTCAACCCGTTCCAGCTTGATCCTACGCCGGCTAACTTGTCGTTCCTCAAGCGCTTTGTTCGCACCCTGGTAGCGGCTTCCGGGCCTGTGACCAGCAAGGATGAGGAACAAATCGACAAGGGTATTAACACCCTCATGTCGGAGTCGATCGACAAGCCCCTGCGCCGCATGAGCATCCTTTTGCAGAGTCTGCCCCATGCCGTGCATGTGGGTGACGATGACGGCCCGGCTACCGTGCATACGCGGCTTCTGAAGTGGTGCGAGGGTGGCGAATACGGCTGGATGTTTGACAACCCGACCGATGCGCTCGATCTGACCACCCACAAAATCTACGGCTTCGATGTAACCGAGTTCCTGGAGCAACCGGAGATTCGTGGGCCGGTGATGATGTATCTGATTTATCGCACCGAGCAAATGATTGACGGTCGCCGCTTCATGTACGTGTTCGATGAGTTCTGGAAACCGTTGGAAGACGAATATTTCCAAGACCTGGTGAAGAACAAGCAAAAGACCATCCGTAAACAGAATGGGCTTTGTGTGTTCGCCACCCAAGAAGCCGACGATATTGGCAATAGCCCTATCGCCTCCACGCTTATCGGCCAGTGTTCAACTTTCGTGTTCTTGCCTAACCCGGATGCGGATTACAAAACGTACACCGAGATTTTCAAGCTCACTGACTCTGAGTTCGCATTGCTGAAAGGTCTGGCAGAAGACAGCCGCCGTTTCCTGATTAAACAGGGCGGTAACTGCGCCGTGGCCGAGCTGAACCTTCACGGCTTCGATGATGAGTTGTTGGTTCTCTCGGGCACCCCGGAAACTGCGCAAATTTCTGAACAGTGCGTTGCCGAGTTTGGCGAAGACCCGAAAGTCTGGTTGCCACATTTCTACGAGCGCGCCCGCGCTTTGAATGCAAAGGAGACTGCACGATGAAAACCAAACTTGCCCTTGGCCTTCTGTTTGCTGGCATCAGCTCCATCGCTACGGCGCAAGTCCCAACTACTGACGTGATGCTGAACGGCCAAACGGCGCAGCACAATGTCGCGATGGTGGCTCAGTGGGCCAAAGAAATTGCCGAGATGAAACAGCAGTACCAAATGCTGACGGATCAATACAAAAAAATGGACATCATGGAAGGTCTGGTGTCCGGCTCCCGTTACCTGGGCGTGAACAATACGCCCGGTATCAATGGGCAAATCCCCGAACCTGGCTCGATCTATACCGGCTCTTACGGGGAAACCCGCTCGATCATGAATACTGAACGAGTCTCCACGACTAACCGTGCCTCACAGGACGAGCTGCGCGAGCGGAATTTCCAATCCGCCGCCTCGGAGAAAGCCTTGGCACTGAAAACCTACGAAGGGGCAGAGTCGCGGTTGGACAATATCAATACGCTGATTTCGAAAATCAGCACCACAACAGACCCGAAAGCCATTCAAGACTTGCAGGCGCGCATTGGTGCCGAGCAGGCATTGGTTTCTAACGAATCAACCAAGTTGCAAATGGTGTCGCAGCTTTCCCGTTCTGAGGAAAAGCTGGTCGATGAAAAACGTAAACAAATGAACCGGGACATTCTCAATCCCGCGAATACTGATATGCCGGAGATTAAGTGAATGAGTAAGTACCTGATTATCGTGGCTTGCGCGCTGTTGGTGGCCTGTAAAAAAGAGCCAACCAATGACGTCGATTATTACCTGGCACACGCTGACGACCGCAAGGCAAAGCTGGTCGAGTGTGCGAACAATCCAGGTGATAGCGCGATAGCAGCAAATTGTGTGAACGCCAAAGAGGCCGAACATAAAAGCCTCTTTAACTCTAAAAACACTGGAATGCCTAGCATTCAGTAAGCGTGTGAGGTTCCCATGGCATTTACGTTATTTGAGCCACTTTTTGCGAAGGTCGATACAGCGACAAATGTGTTTGTGTCTCAAATTTCGACACAAGCCATCGCGACTATCACACCCTTTGTAACTCTCGGGCTGACGCTGGGGTTCATCGCTTACGCGATTGCGATCATTCGCGGCGCCGTAGACATGCCTGTTATGGATTTCTTGGCGCGGGCACTGCGCATTGCAATTATCGTCGGTGTCGCTCTCGCGGGCGGGCTGTACCAGTCGCAAATTGCGGGTGCCATCGTAGAGCTTCCGAACTCGCTAGCGGTCGCCTTGATTTCCAACCCAACCGAAGGGGCCGGGGCTGCCAGCATCATCGACGTAGCGGCCGGTAAAGGCTTTGACGCGGCGTCCAGGGCGTTCGAGCAATCGAGCTTCTTCTCGGCGGATGGTCTGCTGTACGGCATCTTCGGAATCATCATCATTCTGGCAACTGCCGTTGTGGTGTCCATCGGTGGTGCGTTCATCCTGCTGGCCAAGGTGGCCTTGGCGTTGCTGGCCGGCCTTGGGCCGATCTTCATCGTCTGCTTCCTGTGGCAGCCACTGTCGCGCTTTTTCGATCTGTGGATTGGGCAGGTGTTGAACTACGTCCTGCTGGTCGTTCTGTTCTCGGCGCTGTTCGGGCTGATGATGGATATCTACGGCGGCTACGTGGCCGGCGTGAAATTCGAGAGCGGCGTTAACGTGGCCTACTCGCTGGGTGGCGCGATCATCCTGTCTATCGCGATGGTTCTGGTGCTGTTGCAGCTTCCAGGCATTGCCGGCGCACTGGCCGGCGGTGCTGCCCTGGGGTACATGCACGAACTGCGCGCCATGCGTGGCGGTGCTGCCAGCGTTTCCCGTGCTAGTGGCTTGAGTGCAGCGGGTCGGCAAGCTAGCCGGGCGGGTGGCTGGGCCGCTTCCAAGGCAGGCGGCAGCATCAAGACAGGCGCGTCGAAGGCTTACGGGTATTTCAAAGGCAGGGCTGCTTAATCGCAGCACATCTTCGCCCCCTTACGGGGGCTTTTTTATTACCAATCAAAATTGCAAATTTGATAAGAAATCGGTAGGCTTTATTTCAGTAAAGCCAAAAGGGATTTCATTGTGAAAAAGATTACTGTTTTTCTGCTTTGCGCTTGCATCGTTGCCGGTTGCAGCTCCGCACCAAAGCCTAAAGAACCCAACGAATCAAACCGCGAGCCGGTTAACAAAACCGTGCCTGTAGAAGTGCAAGGAGCCGTCAAATGAGCAAGCCGCAAAAAAAGCCATTGACTGGCAAGGAAGAAATCCAAGCCTACCTGGATGAAAGCAGCGCACTTGAGCGCGATCTGTTGGCCGAAAAGGAGAACTCGAAAAAGTTGGCTTGGCGAACGGCCTATTTCTCCTGGGGTATCGCGTTTGCCGGCGTTCTTGCCGGCATCGCAGGTCTACGCCAAGAAGCGCCGCCCCCGGTGGTGCTGACCGTCGATAGAACGACAGGCGCCGTTGAATCGACAACCGTGCAGCAGGTAACGGAAGTCAGCTATGGCGAGTCCGTCGATAGCTATTTCGTGAACCGCTATGTGCTTAACCGCGAAGGCTACGAGTATCAAACGATTCAGGGCATGTTCGATTCCACGCGCCTGATGAGCGGCGGTGAGGCATGGGCGGAATACAACGCGCTTTACTCCGGCCCCAACGCACGCGATGCCCAACTCGGCAATCGCGCCTCGATCAAAGTGTCTGTGCGCTCTATCTCGACGGACTCGGCTACCGGCATTGCGACCGTTCGTTACACCACTCAGCAAAAGTGGTCGAACGGCAAAATCGACCGGCCTGAATACTGGATTGCGACTGTCGGTTACACCTACGTGCGTGCGCTGATGACCACTGAAGAACGGCGCATCAACCCGCTGGGCTTCGTCGTGAACACCTTCCGCGCTGACCCTGAAGTGGTCAAGAACTGAGGCCGCCATGATGATTAAATCTCGTCTTTTGACCTTCGCCCTGGCGGCATCCTGCGCTTTTCCAGCCTTTGCACTGGACTACCCGGCAGCATCGCCTTACGACCATCGGATTCGCAGCACCACGTTCAACAAGAACGACGTGGTACAGATTGATTCCGTCATTGGCATCACGACTCACATTGAGTTTGAGCCGGGCGAAAACTACGTCACGCACGCTTTCGGTGATTCGGCGTCGTACTCCTTCGCGCAGTCCCAAAATCACGTGTTCATCAAGCCTGTGGCTGAACAGGCCGACACGAACCTGATTATTGTCACTGACCGTCGCACGTACAATTTCCGCCTGATCTTCCGGCCAACCCGTGAGGCGAAAGCGCTCTACAGCCTGTCGTTTGCGTACCCTGACACGGCTTACAAGAAGTCGATGGAAGAACAGCGCAAGCAGTCGGTAGCGGATGGTTTCAAGAAGGGACCACGCGACCGCTACAACATCAACTATGACAAGGCAGGCGACTTCGATATTGCCCCCGTCCATGTGTGGGACAACAACGAATTCACCTACTTCAAGTTTCCGGGCAACGTCGATTTGCCGGGTATCTACCTGGTGGACGCTGACGGCAATGAAAGCATGGTCAACCGAAACACCATCGGCGAAAACAACCATGTCTACTCCGTTCAGAAGGTCAATCCAAAGTGGCGCCTGCGCCTTGGGGATCGTGCGTTGACGATCTACAACAACGCTTTCGACCCTATCGGCGTTGAAAACAAATCGCGGACGCAATCGCCGAATGTCAAACGGGTTGTTGTTGGGGGGGATGAGTAATGGCGCGCAAAGAAGAAATCAACGCGACGGAAGAATTCGACCGGATCGACGGCGAACGCGGGGGCTCGCGCCTGGGCGATCAGCGCAAGCCTAACCCTCCAGGGGCTCGCCTGTTCCTGGCTGCGGTTGTTGCTGCGGTGATTGGTGCCGGTGGTTTTGTCACCTACAAGGCAATGGGCCTGATGGGGAACAAAGACAGCGCCGCGGCTGAAAAGGTTGAACCGGTCTTGGGGCTCAACAAGGCCGGCGCTGACTGGAAGCCTAAGCCGGTGATTGAGCAACCCAAGCCAGCAGAAGAACCAGAAGCTGCCGTAGTGGCACCTGCGCAGCCTGTCGCCAATCAGCGACAAGTCGCGCAAGCCGGGGCTGCTCAAGGACAGCCAGAAGGCCCGACACCCGAAGAACTTATTCGTATGCGCCGCTTGGGCGGGCCGCTGAATGGGAATTCAGGCGGTGGCAATGGCCAAGGCGCGCAGCCGTCGCAGGGCCAGCCTGCGCCCGGCCAAGCCTCCGGCAGTGGTAGCGGCCCACTAGCCGATAACCTCCAGCCTGTGCGCCTTGCCGGCGCCCGTGCCGGCGTGTTGCCTGACCGCGACATGATGCTCACGCAAGGTTCGATGATCGATTGCCAGCTCGAAACGAAAATTGTCTCAACCGTACCCGGCATGACCACGTGCTACACAACCCGGGATATTTACTCAACCAACGGGAAAGTCGTTCTGCTGGACAGCGGTTCCAAGGTTGTTGGTCAGTACCAGGGCGGCATGACCCAAGGTCAGGCGCGCATTTTCGTGCTGTGGACGCGGGTTGAAACCCCGAACGGGGTAATCATCAACCTCGACTCGCCAGGCGCTGGCCCGCTGGGCGAGGGTGGTTTGGGCGGTTATGTCGATACCCATTTTTGGGAGCGATTCGGCGGCGCAATCATGCTGAGCATGATTGGCGACGTGGGTGATTTCCTTTCTAACAAGGCGTCTGGTAGCAGCGGAGGCCAAGACCGTATTCAGTTCTCGAATACGTCTGATGCGGGTCAAGACATGGCGTCGAAGGCACTGGAAAACACCATCAACATTCCACCAACGCTCTACAAGAACCAGGGCGAACGCCTGCAAATCTTCGTAGCGCGTGACCTTGATTTCAGAGGGGTGTACAGCCTTGAACGCAGCAGCCGCTAGTTTCGGCCGTGATACCACGGTAAACCAACTGATGCGCCCAATTGTTCCTCACCTGGAGCGGCCGGACGTCTTCGAGGTGACGGTTAACCGTCCGGGCGAGTTGTGGGCCCGGACGTTCCAGGGCTGGGAAATGGTCAAGATTCCTGAGCTCACGATGACCTATCTAACGTCGTTGGCCAACGCCATTGCTGTGTTCAACGGTATCCCGTTGCACAGCATTGTTTCGGTCGTTCTGCCTGGCGGTCAGCGGGGGCAAATCGTTCTGCCCCCGGCCTGCATCGACGGTACGTTGTCGCTGATTATCCGTAAGCATTCGTTGGTGGTTAAAACCCTTGATGAGCTGGCCGCCGAGGGCGCTTTCGATAGCTTCCAAGATGTGTCGTTCAACAAGCCAACAGCGGATGAGGCGCAAGCGCTGGTGTCGAAACGCGATTTCAGCCGCCTTGCTCCGTTCGAGGCCGATCTTCTGGCACTCAAGCGCGAAGGCCGGATGCGTGATTTTCTTGATCTGTGTGTCAGCACACACCGGAACATCATCATTTCCGGCAAGACCGGTTCGGGTAAAACAACCTTTGCTCGATCCATGATTGAGCGGGTTTCACCCGATGAGCGCCTGTTGACCATCGAGGACGTACACGAACTGTTTCTCGAGAATCACCCGAACCGTGTCCACATGCTCTACGGCTACGGCAAGGGCCGGGTTACTGCGGTCGATGCTCTGCGTTCTGCCATGCGCCAATCCCCTGATCGGATTTTCCTCGCTGAGCTGCGCGGTGATGAGGCATGGGAGTACGTTGGCAGCGCAAACACCGGCCACCCTGGATCAATCACCACTACCCATGCGAACAATGCGCTACAGACCTACCAGCGCGTGGGTACGCTGATTAAACAGTCGGAGGTCGGCCGGGTGCTGGATCAGGACATGATTAATCGCACGCTCTACAGCACTATCGACGTGGTGCTGTACTTCTCCGAGCGCAAGCTGTGCGAAGTGTTTTACGATCCTGTGTTTGCCAAAGAGCAAATGCGCTGATGGAAAAAGCCCTGCTGATGCAGGGCTTTTTTTTGGGTGCGCCAGGCATGGCGCGTTGCGCGCAAGCGCAACCAGCTTGGCTGTGGTGGCCACGCTGGTGACTTGGAGGTGAAAGTCCTCTACACACCCGGCAAGGGGAAGTGTTAGCCAAAGGCAAGGGTGTCGCGGGTGACTGCGAATCTGAAGGAAGCCCGAGGCAAAATGCTGGCCTGACGAACAGGAAGCGGATAGAGGCGGCACAACGGGGTGAGGTGGCACAAATCGCCAAAGCCCGATACTTGCACGGAACGCTGTGACGTAGATCCGACAGGCATAAGCAGGAAGGTCGCGCGAATTACCCTGGGAGATCTGCACGTTTGCCACTGTGCTACCGAGCGTCGAGAGGCGACGGGATGAGCGTGCAGAAGTCAGCCGAGGCCGTAGTAAGTGGCGGTTGACCGCGCCACCAAGGGCCGAACAGGTTATGCCGCCAGTAGGCGCCATTGTCTCGTTGGTAGCCGTAATGCAGAAATTTCCAACAACGGAAACTGTCATCCCGAGTTCCGGCCAGAAGCCGAGGATGATGCCTGACAGTGCAAAGGTATCGACGGCGTCAGTGACGTGGACGAACGCGGAGCCGGACACGCTGATGGAGCGGGTGCTTGCGCCGGCCAACCTCAAGCGTGCGTATCAACGTGTGGTCAGCAACAAGGGGGCGCCGGGTGCCGATGGCATGACGGTCGCTGACTTGGCGGGCTACGTGAATCAGTATTGGCCGATCCTCAAAGCCAGGTTGCTGGCCGGTGAGTACCATCCCCAGGCAGTGCGAGCGGTTGAAATTCCCAAGCCGCAGGGTGGCTCACGGCAACTGGGAATCCCCAGCGTCGTGGATCGCCTGATCCAGCAAGCCTTGCAGCAACAGCTCACGCCTATCTTCGACCCACTGTTCTCGGATTACAGCTACGGCTTTCGTCCGGGCAGAAGTACGCATCAAGCCATCGAGATGGCTCGTGTGCATGTGACAGAGGGGTATCGTTGGTGCGTGGAGCTCGATCTGGAGAAGTTCTTCGATCGGGTCAACCACGACATCCTCATGGCCTGCGTCGAGCGCCGGGTCGAAGACAAAAGCGTACTCAGGCTTATCCGTCGTTACCTCGAAGCTGGGGTTATGTCAGGCGGTATTGTCAGCCAACGACAGGAGGGAACGCCGCAAGGCGGCCCGCTTTCGCCACTGCTGTCGAATATCCTGCTCGACGAACTTGATCGCGAATTGGAGCGGCGAGGCCATCGCTTCGTGCGTTATGCCGATGATGCGAACATCTATGTACGCAGTCCTCGGGCCGGCGAACGGGTACTGGCTAGCGTCGAGCGCTTCCTGAGAGAACGTCTGAAACTGACGGTTAACAGGAAGAAGAGCCAAGTGGCAAGGGCATGGAAGTGCGACTATCTGGGCTATGGGATGAGCTGGCACGCGCAGCCAAGGCTGCGTGTGGCAACAATGAGCCTGGGCCGGTTACGCGACCGACTAAGAGCACTATTGCGCAGCGTGCGGGCTCGCAAAATGGCGACTGTCATCGAGCGGATCAACCCCGTCCTGCGAGGCTGGGCTGGCTACTTCAAGCTAAGTCAGAGCAAAGGGCCTCTTGTGGATTTGGACGGCTGGGTCAGACACAAGCTTCGCTGCGTGATCTGGCGCCAATGGAAGCGGCCCTCTACGAGGGCCCGCAACCTGATGCGCTTGGGGCTGGGTGAAGAGCGTGCCTGTAAATCGGCCTTCAATGGTCGTGGCCCATGGTGGAACTCGGGTGCGCCGCATATGAATCAGGCGCTGCCGAAGAAGATATGGGATCGACTGGGGCTTGTTTCGATACTGGATACGATCAACCGGCTTAGCCGTGTAGCCTGAACCGCCGTGTACGGAACCGTACGCACGGTGGTGTGAGAGGACGGCGGGTGTGAACCCGCCTCCTACTCGATTTTAGATGAGGTAGATGTACTTACCTTTCAAAATTGTAAGTTTCTCGTCATGCCGGTGATGCCTATGCATTGCTAAAGTTACGCCCGAGAAGATTTGAATTTGAGAGGTTGTTATGAAAAATCTAATTATTGCTGCTGCACTTGTTGTTTTCTCGATGGCTTCGCAGGCCAACACTTTCTCAGAAAGCAAGCAGCTGCAATATATCAACGATCACCAGACCGCTGTGGCGAAGTATGCCGAGAAAAATGGCAAGCCGATGCCGGAGATTCTGGACTACAAGTACGGCATGAAGATTGATGTAGCGAAATTCGTGCGCCAGTCCCAAGACCCTCGCACCTGCCAGGTCTACCCACGGTTGATGACCTTCGAGGACTCCCAGGGTACGCTCAAAACGGTTCGCTACTCCATGTACTCGCAATGCATCAACAATAAGTAGTGAATCGCCCCTAGTTTCGTAGACACCTCCAAGCCTTAAAATGAGGCCCATTAGGAGGTGCCATGAGCAACCAGCGATATCCCGAAGAATTCAAAATCCAGGCGGTCAAACAAGTGACCGAAAAGAAGCTTCCTGTCTCGGAGGTGGCTGCACGATTGGGTGTGTCCGTGCACAGCCTCTATGCCTGGGTTAAGCGCTACACCAAGCCCCAGGAACAGCGCGTTGAGGAGGATGATCAGAGCGCTGAGGTTCGTCGTCTACGGGCCGAGCTGAAACGGGTGACGGAGGAGCGAGACATCTTAAAAAAGGCCGCCGCGTACTTTGCCAAGGAGTGCGGCTGAAGTACGCCTTTATTAAGCAGCAAGCGGGTCATTACGCGATTCGACGGCTTTGCCTGACGCTCAAGGTTCATCCCAGCGGCTACTACGCGTGGCTACCCGCATCACCGCCACCGTTGGTATCTACGCCGCGAACACCCAGGCGCGAACGTATGCGGGTGTCGACGGCGCTGTCCTTGAGATCGCGATAGGCGTACTGAGCACCGACATGCAGAACGTTGCCGTCTGAGTGAAGCGGAGCGAAGACACCACGCACGTTGTAGCGCTTGGTGCTGTCGCCATCGGAGTTGTTGTTGGTCTCGCTGAAAACGCTACCCGACAGGTAGGCCATGTCAGCGATGGTGCTGGTGGCCTGTACGCCCATGCCGGCGTTGTCGTTGATCCATTCAGCCAGGTCGTAGGTGAGGTTACGCTCCATACCGGTTGTCCACTTCGAACTGGTCGCCTTCTCAAGACCGAAATCGGTGTAGAAGCGGCCGAAGCGCAGCTGGACAGGGGCGAAGCCGGTGTAGGTCAGGCTGGCCAGCTATGGGTTCTGGCGATGGATGAAGTGCGCCGGCAAGGCGGATGCCTACCTGATGTTCGCCGGCCTTGGCTTGGGCCTGCTTGCCAAAGGACCTCTAACACTGGTGCTCATGGGCACTCCAGCATTCGTCTGGATCGTTCTTTACAAGCAATGGGGGCGAGTGCTGAGGCTTCCCTGGATCAGCGGCATGGTCCTTATGCTCGGGATATCCGTTCCTTGGTATGTTGCGGCCGAAATGAAAACACCAGGGTTCATGGAGTACTTCTTCGTTGGTGAGCACTGGAGCCGTTATGTCGTCAGCAACTGGGCAGGGGATCTTTATGGCAGCGCGCATGCCAAGCCGTACGGCACCATCTGGCTTCAACTAGGTTTGGCGCTTCTGCCGTGGGCCTTCTTCCTCCCTCTGCTGATTCGCAAGCGTGAATCGATGCCGCGATTTGAGGCCTACCTCTGGCTCTGGGCGCTGGCGACACCGGTGTTTTTCACCTTTGCCGGCAACATCTTGTGGACCTACTTGCTCCCGGCTCTGCCAGCCTGGGCGTTGCTGCTGTCCTCCAGGATCAGTGAGGTTGGCCCAAGGACCACCTGGGCCGCCGCCGCGAGCGCTTTGGTGCTGCCAATCATCGGCGCCGGCATCATCTATGGAGGGGTGATGGAGCAGAGGCCGCAGAACCAGCGAGATGTGGTTCAGGCCTGGCTGAATGTGCAGTCGGCCCAATCGGCCCCTCTGATCTATCCTGGCCGCCGCTCATATTCGTCGGAGTTCTACAGCAGCGGCAAGTCCGAAAACATCCAAGACCCAGCAAAGTGGCCTCGTGACAGCTCGTTCTACCTGTCCCGGCGCTTGCGCGACAGCAATGCTGAGCTGCCCGCCAACCTAGGCTGTGTTGAGATCACCGAAGCGAACGCCAGCCAGCTGCTGCTGTGCCGTTGGAAAGACGCCAAGCAAAGTACCGATGGTCTGGTCGGAGAAAGTAATGCGGAAACGCCTCGTACAAACGAAGGTTAAATTCCAGGCACAAAAAAGCCAGGTTTTACCCTGGCTTTTTTGTCGATTGCTTTCGTCATTTGAAGTCCTATTCAACCGCCGTTTAGTTATCGGCTTGTTCCTTACCATTTTTGCTTTCTTTCTTTTGCTCTTGAGCGACTTGTTGTTTGTTCTGGTCCGAAGAGTCATCGCTCCATAGGCGAGCCTGTTCGTTTCGGAAGTTTTCCTGGAACTGTTTCGCTCGCTCGTAACCACCTTCAGCGTAAGCGGTACCCATGAGACCAAGCAGCAGGCTGCCGATAGCGATAGATTTGACAAATTTCATTGTGAGCCTCGGTTTTTACTAGGCCCGCCTGATTAGCGGCCTTTGTTGGTTTGTAGTTTAGGAACGCGAAGCTAACGACAAGGTGAGTCAATAATTACAATTCCGTAATTTAAGCGGCTGGCGGGATGCGCCAAATCTGCAAATCTGGAAGGATCATGTCTATCTCGGCACTGTCGAGGGCGACTTCAAATTCCTTCTTAAATTACATTTTTGATATCTAACAGAATAAATCGGTGCGGCATTACCGGCCGCTCTAGGAGATAGCCATGAATGACATAGAGCCTTGGGCAGTTGCCATCGGTGACTTCCGTCGAAGCACTGAAAAACTCACTGTCCAGCTCGATGAGCTGGCCTCCCAGACGCGGGCATGCAACGCCGTCCTGGAGAAGTCGAACGAGCTGGTGGAGGAGGTTGATGTTGTCAGTCGGCAGATTCAGGAGGAGGTGCGAAAGGCCGAGAAAGCCTGGTCCAATGCCGAAGAGGTCGCCATACGCGCTGCGGCAGAGGCATATTCCGCTGCAGCCCGTGGCGTCGAAACCGCCATTCAGCCGCTGATTTCGGAGCTTACTGCCGCGACGAAGTCAGCGAATGACTCGATCTTGGAGCTCAAGCGTGCACCGATACTGGCAAAGCGTTATGTGATGGTGGTGGCGACAGCATTCTTCATCCTGGCATTGATCTGTGTGTACTCGACCAAGCAGTTCATAGAGGCCGCCGGCAGTGTGAGCGCTCAGGAAAAGGTGAATGCCCAGTACTTCTCCCACCTATGGCGAAATGCCAATCCAGAAGAGCAGAAGATCATAAAGTCGGTGATTTTGCGGTCGCCGATGGATCCTGTGGTCCTCAGGCACTGATAGATGAGAAGAAAACAAAGAGGCCCGTCGAGACGGGCCTTTTCATGTCAGCGCTGCTTAAGCGGGGGTCATTGCCGGCTGCTTTAGCTGGGCTTCGGGAAAGTGAAGGTGGAACCAGGTGAAGTTTTCTTCGGTCACTTCCACGCTCGCCGATCCCTGGTGAAGGCTCATGATCGACTGCACGATGGCCAGGCCAAGGCCGGTACCACCCTCGCTCCGTGCTCGGCTCTTATCCACACGGTAGAACCGCTCAAACAAATGCGCATGGTGTTCCTTAGCGATACCGCGGCCTGGGTTGCCGACGCTCAAGGTCGTACCGCTCTCACCGTGTTGCACCTTCACGTAGACCGTGCGGCCGCGAGGGCAGTAGCGGATCGCATTCGACACAAGGTTCGAGACGGCCCGCTGAACCATCAGGCGGTTTCCGCGCACCACGTCATCACTGCCAGAGATCTGCAGTTGGATCTCGCCTTCCTCTGCCGAAATGCTGAAGAGATCGCACACTCGCTGAACCTCGTCGACCAGGGACACGGGTTCGAACTCCACCATGGACGCGGGATGACTGACCTGGGCCAGGAACAACATGTCGGAAACCATGCGGCTCATGCGGTCCAACTCTTCTGTACATGACTCCAGCACCTCCCTGTACTCGGAAAGCGATCGCTCTCGGGTCAAGGCAACCTGGGCCTTACCCATCAGGTTGGAAAGCGGTGCGCGCAACTCGTGCGCAAGGTCGTCAGAGAACTGAGAAAGCTGTTGAACACCGTCATCCAGGCGGGCCAGCATGATGTTGATACCGTCCGCGAGCTCCTTGAACTCTGCAGGCATCCCATCAGTGGGAAGGCGATGGTCAAGACTCTCGGTGGAGATCTTCGAGGCGACCTTGAGGAATTTAGTTAGAGGCAGCAGGCCGCGACGCACGGTCCACCAACCGATGGCCAGAATCAATGCGAGAATGACGGGGGACATAATCAGGGCCCAAGTCAGCAACGCATCGAGCAGGGCCTCACTGGATGATTGGTCCATGGTCATGTAGACGCTGACTTCAGTTCCATCGCCCAAACGCATGATCCGAGAGGCACTCAACAAGGGACGATCCTGGGTATCACGCCACTCATGTTCTTTGGGCTGTGCCGCCGGCTGGAACTTGTGAACTTCCAGATTGACCTGCTTCGAGCCGATCGAAAGCAAGGGAGCCTGACTCTGTGACGTATCGAAAATGCTGACGTACAGGTTGTTGTGGCCCATTACTAGGTCAACAAGCTGGTGGGCATCCGCGTTAACGCCAGAGATATCCGTGATGGTGGACAGGTTGTGAGCCATCCCTGACATCTTTACTTCTAGATCTGCTCTGGCGTTTCTCTCCAGTGTTTGGCCCACCATCAAATAACCGAAAGTGGCAAACATCAGCAGCAATGCTGCGCTCATCAATCCAACTTTTAATCCCAGCTTTGCAGCCAGGCTGAATGGCCTCATGCGCGTTCCTCAAAAACGTACCCTACGCCACGAAGCGTGTGAATGAGCTTGGTTTCAAATGGGTCATCGATCTTGGAGCGCAAGCGCCGAATGGCGACATCGATGACGTTGGTGTCGCAGTCAAAATTCATGTCCCAGACCAACGAGATGATCTGGGAGCGCGTCAGCGCTTCGCCCGTCCTGCTCATGAGCAGGTGCAGCAGCGCAAATTCCTTGGTGGTGAGATCGATGCGTGTGCCGCCGCGAAAAACCCGATGGCGCACGGAGTCGAGTTCCAGGTCGGCAATTTTCAGCGAGGTTTTCTCGACCAGCTCATCGCCACGGCGCTGCAGCGAACGGATGCGAGCAAGCAGCTCGGGAAACTCGAAGGGCTTCACCAGATAGTCATCCGCACCACCATCCAAGCCCTTGAGCTTGTCATTGATGCGGCCGCGGGCCGTGAGCATGATGATGCGGACCCGGCTGGTTTTTCTGATGGTTTCCAACAGGTCCCAGCCGTCGATACCTGGGAGGTTTACGTCCAGCAGAACTAGCGAATAGACGTTAGTACTGAACAAGTGCAGGGCATCGACACCGTTATGCACGATATCTACGACATACCCGCTCTCGGATAGGCCCTGCTGAAGATATTCGGCAGTTTTAATTTCGTCTTCCACAACTAGAACGCGCATAACTTATCTCAAGATGTGAGGACGGAGTTGGCCTAATCCGCCAAGATTATGGTTGCAGGCTGTTTGAGAGTTCGGCTGAGTGCATGGCATGTGGTAGTCGCTACCTCTGTCCATACGCCGGGGTCACCTGAGGACGCCTTGAATCTTAACGCGAAGACGCTGGCCGCGGCGAAATCCTACAAATTTGTAATGTAGCCGCAAGATTGCTGACAGTCGTGCCGGCTTACCTTCTGAGCTTAGCGGATTCTGTGGTTTTCAGCCGTCTGTGGCCTCTGCACTGGGCAGGCCGATTCGGTCGTGAGAGGCAGCATTTCTGCCAAGCTGCTCTGCACAGCCAACAAACCTCTTCGGGGCACGAGCGACCGGTCGTAGTCCAGCCGCCGACCGGTGGCTATCACGGATCGCGCTTTTCTGCGCAAGCGTAAGTTGTTTTTGATCCTTAGTAGGCACAGATAATTACTTTACAATCTATTACATGTCCAAATTGTAATTTCACAATCATCTTGTCGTTAGGGAGACGCTGAACAATTTACCTCTTCAGTCCGCATTCCATTTTCCAACCGATTTTTTCAACCTGACGGTCTTATTTTGCGTTTATGGGCCGATTTCAGGCCCTGTTTTACTGATTAGCGGGTAAACCCCGCCTTTCAGACGGATTTATCCCGCCACCCGTTGCAAGTACCGCTTTGCCAGCATCAGATTGGCCAACCCGAACAGACTGAATAACTGCGCCGTATTCTTTTCCAGTCCACGGTAACGGACTTTGCGATGGTTGAAGCGCACTTTGATCACTTGGAACGGATGCTCTACCTTGGCACGCAGTTGCGCCTTGGCGTATTCGATCTTGCGCTTGACCCGGAACAGCACGCTGTCTTTGCCGTGATGCTGGTAGCTGCTTGGCCGTGCTGCAATCGACCAGATAACGTCCCGTTCAGCATACTCCGCTCGCTTGGCCGCACCGGTGTATCCAGCATCTCCCGAGACATAGGTTTCGGCACCGTGCAGCAGCTTGTCGACCTGGGTGACATCGGCCACGTTAGCCGCGGTCCCCACCAGGCTGTGCACCAGCCCCGACGTGGCGTCGACGCCAATGTGGGCCTTCATCCCGAAGTGCCACTGATTGCCTTTTTTAGCCTGATGCATCTCAGGATCGCGCTTACCTTCTCGGTTCTTGACCGAGGGCGGTGCGGCGATCAGGGTGGCATCGACGATGGTGCCTTCCTTGAGCAGCAGACCCCGACTGGCCAGATGCTGGTTGATCGTTTCAAACAACACCCGCGTCAGCTGATGGGTTTCCAGCAAGCGGCGAAAGCGCAACAAGGTAGTGGCATCCGGTGCCGACTCCCGGCCCAGGTCGATGCCCATGAAGCCACGAATGGCCTGGCTGTCGTAGATGGCATCTTCGGTGCCTTCATCGGAGAAACCGAAACACTGCTGCACGACATACATGCGCAGCATGCGCGACAACCCAATCGAGGGGCGTCCGCGCTTGCCGGTGGTGTCGCGGTAGAACGGCGCCACTTGAGCTTCCAGCTGTGCCCAGGGCACCAACTGCTCGATATCCGCCAGGAAGCGATCTCGTCGGGTTTGCTTTTTCTTGCCGGTGTATTCGAGTTCGGAGAAGGTCTTCTGCATAGCGCGTAACGAGGCTCACGAAGAGGGGGCTGATTGAGGGGGTCAGTGTGCCAAGGCTCTGAGCGGTTGGCTATTTATGCAGCGTCTCCTTAGCCGCCTTTGCTAGTTTAAGTACAGCACACAGGCAGCGCTGCTTTGGGGTCGTCTCATCCGAAGCAGCATGGCGGGAGTAACGAAACCCTGCTCACGCCAATGCATTCACCTTGGAACCATACGCTCCTTTGGTAAGGTGAATTTTAGCGCCCCGCCATGGGCGCTTTTTTATTAATGGACTTCTCATGAAAACAACTATATCGGCTATTGCTGCGTTCATGTTCTTCTCTGCGCTTTCCACGAATGCTCAAAGTAGCGTTCAGATCAACGATGATCTTGAGCAGTCTGCAAGGAGAGCTACTGAGCAATATGCGCAGAAGGTGAAGAAACCCATGCCCGAGCTTGAAGACTACGCCTATGGCATGGATTTGGACGTTGGTAAGTTGGTGTACGTGTCGCCCAGCGTGCGGTACTGCGGCAACGTGAGAAGCATGATGACCTACGAGGACTCAAAGGGTGAGCTGCACATGGTTCGCTACCTCGTAAAAGGCGAGTGCATCAACAGCCGGTGAGCGTTCGCCCACTGCCTTCCTCGGCGCCTGGCTCATAGCAACTCGATGCCAAATCGCCTTAGCAGTAGGGCAAAGCCGCCGAAGCTTGCCATGGTGATGAGGATGCTGCTGATGAGTGTCGGCCAGAAGCCCAACTTGGGCAGCAGTACCGGGAAAGCGATAAACATCGGCAACGTCGGAAGCACATACCAGAACGTGTACCAGGCATGATTGGATATCTTCTCCATGCTCTGGTTTTCCAAGTAGAGCCAAATGAGCGTCAAGACGGTGACCAAGGGCAGGGCGGCAAACAAGCCGCCCAGCTTGTCGCTGCGCTTTGCCAGCTCAGACACGACAATCACTATTCCGGCAGTGACTAGGTACTTAGTGATGATCCAAGCCATAGCTGAACCCTCTGGGAGGTTGTGGAGAGGATCCGTCGTGACCAAGCACCCGTGAACATCTGTAACACCCGTCGATCCCGGCCTTTCAACGACACCACCCTCGGCGTGGAAGGTGGTGTTTAGCGCTGGTGTTTCCGATCGATCAGTGTGACGGCGAAGGTACGTTCTCGTGGAAAGCTGCACGCTCGATCTGAATGGTGCAGTGATGGATTTCAAACGCATCGCTGACTGCATCCACGACGGCCGCCAGTACAGCATCCCCATCTGCTGAGTCTCGAACTACTACGTGCGACGTCATCACGTTGCTGCCACTGCTGACGGCCCAAACGTGCAAGTCGTGGACATCCGTGACGCCATCAACCTGGAGGATTGCGGCCTCGATTGCCGCGACGTTGAGCCCCCTGGGAACACCTTCCATGAGGATTCCCAGGCTCTCGCGCAGCAACTGCCATGTCCGCGGCAATACCCAGAGGCCGATCGCAACAGCAACAATCGTGTCGACCCAGGTCCAGCCGGTAAAACGGATGATGAGGGCGGCGATGATCACCCCCAACGATCCGAGCATGTCGCTCCAGACTTCGAGGTAGGCCCCTTTGACGTTGAGGCTCTCGTTGCTGGCAGATGCCAGGAGGCGCATCGAAATCAGGTTGATGATCAGGCCGGCGATCGCGATCCACATCATCGCCCCGGTGGCGATCTCCGCTGGCATGAAGAAGCGTTGGTAGGCTTCATACAAAATGTACATCGCCACCAGGAAGAGCAGCACGGCGTTGAACGTGGAGGCCAGGATCTCCAAACGTGCATAGCCAAACGTTCGTTTTTGATCCGCCGGCCGCTTGGCTATCTGGAGCGCAATGAGCGAGATTGCCAAGGCGGCGGTGTCCGTGAACATGTGAGATGCATCCGACAGCAGTGCCAGGCTGCCGGTAATCCATGCGCCAATCACTTCAGCGATCATGAAGCTGCCGGTCAGGGCCAGCGCCATGACTAGCTTCTTCTGATGTCCCTCACGTACCGCAGCACTGCCATGATCATGATTCGATCCCACATATTTCTCCTTGCGCGGGGTGGTGGTCGCATTGGCTTACCAAAGTGGCCGAGCATTAAGGTGTGGCTTGGCCGCACTGGCTGCAGAATCTTGCTCCTGCTGTCAGCGAAGAGCCGCAGGCCGTGCAGCCACTCGATAGTGGTGTTCCGCAGTTTAGACAAAAGCGTGCTGATGGGGCGTTTGCAGTCCGGCACTGCCCGCAAGCCTGGAGATCTTTAATTGGGGCTTGGACTGTTGCTCGTCCACCGTCGATCACCCGGTCATTGCCGTCACAGCTCTGCTGTCGGTCATAGCGGTCATGTCGATCGCTTCCGTGTCCACCACCGTGGTGCTTACCACCGCCGTGGTTTCCCCGGCCGTGGTGGCCGCCCAGGAAGTTTTTGAAAAAGCTCATGGTGTTCGTCCCTCATCGATAGGTGACATAAACACGAGCAAAAGGTGAAAAATATGTTCTGCTCGCGATAAAGACTTTTAAGTTGAATGAAAAGTTCAAAATAAGCGTACGACAAAACCAAACTGTTTGGTTTGTGAAATTTAATTTAATTTGCTGGGCGGCACTGATTAATCAATGGTTGCACTTGGCCGAGTTTTTATCTTAGCCCGGGTGAATGCGAACAAAAAAGCCATTAATGCGATTCTGACAGCATTGTAATCACGAGGTCATCGTGTCGTTATCGTGTGCCGGAAATAATGCGCCTCGCGAGAGTTTACTTCTCCTTTAATTGCTATGCCTCACACATCCTAAGCGTGCTAAAGCCGCGGGCCGCGTGATCTCTGGCGATCCGCATGCCCGCTTTCGCCCAGCATCAGTCCATGGCTCGCCTGGCCGTTTCCCAGTATTCCATAGCCAGCGCCATGGATTAGCAGCTTCTCAGAGTTTGATAATGACACCTTCTAAATCCATTGTTCACACCCTGTTTAGTAAATGGATCTTTGCTTTTCGCAATGTACGACAGGAAGGCATCAGTACAAATGTGCTCATCGGCCTCGTAACTGTTTGGCTGTTGCTATTCGCAAACTCTGAGCTATGGCGTGTGCTCTCGCGGTTGGTATTCAACACCGATGAAGTTAACTGGCCGCTCGCGGTTAGCCTGCCCGTTGTTGTGTTTGCATGGGTGTTTACCGTCCTCAGCTTGCTGTCATGGGGGCGACTGGCCAAGCCTCTGCTGTGCCTAGTCCTGATCAGTGCGGCTTTCGCCAGTTACTTCATGAGCGCATACGGCATCGTCATTGATTACACGATGTTCACCAACGTCGTGGAGACCGACGTCGGCGAGGCCTCCGAATTGCTGAACTGGAAGCTCGGCCTCTGGGTAGCAATGGTAGGGGTACTGCCCGTCTACCTGATCAGCCAGGTGCCCCTCCGACGTAAGCCCTGGAACAAATCGTTGGCCAGCAGACTCATCGTGCTGTCGCTCGCGCTGGTCACCCTCGCCGGCATCGTGCTGAGCCAGTACCAGTCATACGCATCCTTGCTGCGTAACAATCGAGAGATCCGGCTCATTCTGGTTCCCACAAACCTGTTTGCGGCCGGTCATGGCTACCTGAAACGCCAAATGGCCACGCCTAAAACGCTGACAGCCATCGGTACCGATGCAGTGGTGAACCGACAAGGAGCGGCTCGCAAGCCCAAACTGCTGGTACTGGCCGTGGGGGAAACCGCACGCTCCGCCAACTTCTCCCTCAATGGCTACTCCCGCGATACAAATCCGGAGTTGGAGAAGCGTAATGTCATCAGCTTCTCGAACGTGAGCTCTTGCGGTACCGCTACCGCAGTTTCGCTGCCGTGCATGTTCCTGGACGTCGGCAAGGATGAGTACAAGGACGGCTTGGCCAAAAGCCGAGAAGGGTTGCTCGATGTGCTTCAGCGCGCTGGCATCAGCGTCATGTGGACTGACAACAATTCGGGCTGCAAAGGGGTCTGTGACCGGGTGCCTAACCACAAGGCCACCCAACACGCAGATGCTCAACTGTGTACCAGCGACGAGTGCAAGGACGGGGTGCTGCTTTCGGAGATGGAGGACTTCTTCAAGCGTCAGGAAGGCGATGCAGTCCTGGTGCTCCACTACAAAGGCAGCCACGGCCCAGCCTACTACAAACGCTACCCTCCGCAGTTCAAGAAATTCGAGCCGGTCTGCGAGACCAATGAGCTCGACAAGTGCAAGCAGCAGGAGGTGATCAATGCCTACGACAACTCGATCCTCTACACCGACTACGTGACGGCCGGACTGATCGACATCTTGGCTGCGAACACCAAATTCGACACTGCGCTCATGTACGTCTCGGATCATGGAGAGTCACTGGGAGAGGGTGGCCTCTACCTGCATGGGCTGCCCTATGCGATGGCCCCGGACGAGCAAACCAAGGTGCCAATGGTGCTCTGGATGTCTGACTCTATCGCGAAGAGCGAACGGCTCAATATGGGTTGCTTGAAAGCTCAGGCAAGTTCGCCATTGAGCCATGACAACCTGTTTCACACCGTCCTCGGGATGATGAACGTCCAGACGTCCTCGTATCGCTCAGCGCTGGACTTCACTGCCCGTTGCAGGCCTTTGATCGGAAGCTCTTACTCAGGTCTTTAAAGCCGAAAGGGCTGGGCTCTTGGGGGCTGCCAGCGATTCTGCGCCGCCCTGCTTTGACAGCTGTATGAAGCTGGACTAACTACATAGCAGTACTCAACAACCCAAGCGACAAAGGAGATCTCGCATGAGCATCAAACCAGGCCCGAAACGAACCAACGAAGATGGCACCCCGGACAAAAGGCAGCGCGTTACGCCTGAAAAGCAAAAGGACCACCCGGACCTGAAGCCCCATAAGCATAAAAAGGGGGAGTAATACAGAAAGCAGCTCGCTAGAGCTGCTTTTTTATTTGTGGAGACGTAGGCACACGCCTCAAAGGCCCAATCCTTGAGAGTGCCCTCAGCACCAGTAACTGCGCTGGAAATTCGTCTGGAAGTGACTCACAGGGGCTTTCGAGAGGGGGCAACCAAAAGCCTTGATTTGATACCCGTTCAGCCCCCTATGGAGGCTTTGGCTTCGCAGCTGGCAAGGTTTACAAACATGTACCGATCCTCCCCCGACCCGTAGCGTTCGATCCGGACCTCTTTCAGGCCACCCTACGCTCGCGGCTCAAGCAGATCTCCCAGAACTCGACGTGCAAGATCAACTCTGTCCATTCTTCTCTGTGGATGGTCAACCGGCATGTGGATGAGTCGCTCAAACCAAACAGGATCAAAATCGATGACCTGCTTGTGAATGTCCACAAGCTGCCCTTTGCGGCTCACGGATGCCACGAGCTGCATGCTCTCTTTCAAAGCAGCCGCCTCGCTATCCTTCACCATGCGGTGACGGATGAAGCTCATCCTTATGTCGATGTAAGGGCCCTTAGTTCCAGGCAGTGTTTTTGTGCCCAAGCGGCCGTTAGCTGCAACCGTGGCACCAGGAATGTCAGACTGAATAGCCTTCACCAGCTCCTCGTTGTCAACGATCTTTTGAGCGAACAGGGGAGTGTCATCCGACATGTAAGCAAAGATCCACGGCACATTGCGTAGTGTCGCACCGGTGTACAGGTAGCCCTCAATGCCTTTGTAGCGTTCCAGCATTCCTGTTAATGCATTCGTGGACAGTACCACTTTGGTTTGCTGCTCAAGAATGTAAACCACGCGGTCAAATTGCTCGATCAGCAGGCTGATAATTTTCCGCGGGATCCCGTCGAACCCTTTTTTTCGATCAGTTTTTTTATGCTGACGTGGATCAAAATACGGGCAGTTGTCTCGGGCTTCGGTGTTGAGCGGAGCGATGCCCCGGACGCCTGATCGTGTATGTTTTCCGAAAGGGTTCTTTACGTTTGCGGGCAATTTGTAGAGCCCTACGAGCTGAACGGGGTTGTCGCAAGCTGGGCACACAGCCCAAGGCGAACGCATAGTTGGGGTTACGTTCTGGTACCACGGATCCCTGTACAAAAAGGAGTTAACGGCCGACCTTTCAACCCCAAGCTCTTTGGCAATGTCTTTCGCCTTTAAACCAGGCGAGCGCTTGAGAATGCGTTCGATTCCTTTCAGCATGGCAAGTAATCCAACCCTAAAATTTCGTGCTAACAAACGTGCTAAGGCAAGAATTTCGAGCGGCGGATTCTACCAGATTTAATCTGGTTAGCGTTTGAATTCGGGGGAAAATTTAGCTGCCAAGCTCTGCTACAGCGCTTTACAAACCATCAAGCAAGTGCGTATGTCGAGACAAAGCATGAGCTTGAACCAAATTCGCGCCAAGCATTTGGCGTCAAGGGTTTATGCTTCTCGTGGTGCACCCGGTAATGTCCGGGATTATGCGGTTTGGAAGGAGGCACTTCAGCGCCTCTCAAGAACATAACCTACACCTCGAAGCGTATGTATCAGCTTGGTCTCAAAAGGGTCATCGATTTTAGCTCTGAGTCTTCGGATCGAAACTTCTACAACGTTAGTATCGCAGTCAAAGTTCATATCCCATACTTGGGAAATGATCTGAGTGCGGCTCAGAACCACACCGGTGTTACGCATTAGATAGTGCAGCAGTGCGAACTCTTTTGTAGTCAGATCAATACGCTGACCATCCCTGAAGGCCCTGTGTCGGCTCTGGTCGAGTTCCAGGTCAGCGACACGAATGATCTCTACGGATGCAGGATGATCAGACCTGCGCATCAAGGCGCGAACCCGGGCCAGCAGCTCTGGAAACTCAAATGGCTTGATCAGGTAGTCATCTGCCCCGTTCTCCAGGCCCCGGACCTTATCCGCCAGACGGCTTCTGGCTGTGAGCATCATGATGCGCGAAGGGCAATTCTTACGTCTCAACAGTTCAAGCATCTGCCACCCATCCATCTCTGGCAGATTGATATCAAGAATGATCAGCTCGTATTCGTGCTGCTTGGCCAGGAATAATCCATCTGATCCGGTATGGACGCAATCAACGACAAAACCGCACTCTGTAAGGCCTTGACGCACATACTCCGCAGTTTTTACTTCATCCTCAATTACCAGAATTCGCATGGGATTTTGTCTCGATATCACTGAGCAATTAACCGCGCACGCGCGCCGGCATTATTGAAAGGGATGGTAAATCAAAATGAGTGGGCTGGGGCCTAAATGACGGATTTGTAATTTCTAGGTAATATGATTGATAGTCTGGAGGTATATCGTGTCGCGGTTTGGGTTTGACAGATGCGAACCCACTCTCCAATAGGTGATTTGACCTTATGAAGTATTGGGTTATTTTCTTCTTTGTGTTGGCTTCGTTCCGTTCAGATGACGGTGAAGTTGCTCACACTGAGGAGAATGGACATTGGTGTAGCCATGAACTTCATCGAGATGCAATGCATGTACTCGAACGGCTGCTTAAAATCTAGGTAAAAAAAGGCGCCCAAAGGGCGCCAAATATCCACCTTTTACCAAAGGAGCACTTAAGCCACTCAAGGTGAATGCGTAATGCACATTTTTCTGGAGGGATCAGCTTATAAATAAACTGATCCGCTCAGAGAATTACAGAATCGAAAGCGGGTACTCAATGATCACGCGAGTTTCATCCAGATCCGATTCGAACGCAGTCGCACGGGTGGTAGCCTGGCGCAACCGGAAGGACAGGTCTTTCGCCGGGCCGGTTTGCACGACATATTTGACCTCTACGTCACGCTCCCAACGTTTCTGATCGGTGAGCGGATTGCCGTTGTCATCGGTACGCATGTAGAACTGGTTGGCGTTCGAGTAGTCTGCGCCCGAGCCTCTGGCGTAGCGAGTCATGAACGTCAGGCCGGGAATGCCGTAGCTGGTGAAGTTCAGGTCGTAACGCAGCATCCAGGAGCGTTCTTTCGGCGAGTTGAAGTCGCTGTACTGGATCGAGTTGTCGACGAAGATCGAGTCCGATTGGCGCAGGTAGTCGAAGTCATCATCACCGTTGTTGCGCTGGTGCGAAAGAGCCAGGGTGTGGGCACCATAGCGGACGCCGACCTTGGCACTCCAGATGTTGTTGTCGAACTCACCCAGGCGGCGCTTACCTTCATCAACGGCTTTGTAGTAGTTGAAGCCACCGATCAGTGCGAGGTCGTCGCTCAGTGGATAGGCAAAGCTGGTACCGGCGTAGTACTGATTCCAGACATCTTTCAACTGGCTGCCGTACACGCTCACGGTCCAGTTTTCGTTGATCGAGTAGTCACCACCACCGTAACCAATCCAAGGCGAGTTGACTGGGCCGCCATAGAAGGTCACGAAGTTGTCGTTCAGGTTGCTGGAGACCGGCTGGCTCATTGCATGCAGCCGACCACCCTGCAGGGTGAGGCCCTGAATGCTGGTGTTCTCAACCGTCACACCGCGGAAGCTTTCAGGTAGAAGACGCGAGTCGCCCGATGCAACGACCGGGGTCGATGGGAAGACATCACCCACTTTCACGACGGTGTCGAACAAGCGGACTTTGGCCGCTCCGCCGACTTTGGTGTATTCATCACGCGCTTCACCCTTGTTATCCACGGGCAGCACGTCGAAGGAACTGCGGCCGCCGTTGCGACCATCGCCGGTGTCGAGTTTGAGACCGATCATGGCAAAGGCATCAACACCAAAGCCTACGGTACCCTGGGTGAACCCAGAGTTGAATTTGGAAATGATCGCGTGCGCCCAGGCTTCGGAGTAGCCATTGGTGTTGCCCTTGCCACTGTTATAAGTGGGGGCTGAACTGTCGCGGTTGTCACGGTTGAAGTAGAAGTTGCGGTTGAGCACTGTCAGGCTGCTGCCTTCAATGAAGCCTTCTGGCTTGTCTTCAGCTTGAGCAGAAACTGCATAGCTTCCAGACAGCGCAGAAACTGCTGCCAAATACAGTGGTACCTTGATTTTCATCCGATGCTCCTTTGATTTACGGCAGTTTTTATTATGTGTACCGACGCGGGTGTCTTTATATGTTCTGACCCGGCGGCGCGCCTAGCGTAGCGCCGAGCTCATATTTGCAGGCCGAAGATAACGGGAGGGTGATAGGACAATTACAATTTCGTCATCTGCCCGTTATTCAGGCGCTTCGAACCGCGTGTCAGCCATCCCCCTCGTTTGCAATGAAATCTTACGGTTGGACCAAATTTCTCAGTCTTTACGGGCATTACGAAGCTTTCTTACGAAATTGTAATTTTCTAGCCATCCCTCTGATAGCTACCGCTCTTTAGAGTGCCATCACCTAATCCAGTGGGGCTTGGCAGCTGTTTCGGCGTTCTCGCCAAGCTTTAACGAAGTTTGTGCACGAGGACCATCAAAGTGCTCCGGTATAACCGCAATGTCTTATCCAAGACCTCCGTCTCGCCCTGGAAGATCGCCGCACTCTGTGCGGCTATTTCCGGATTGATGGCACCAGCTGCATTTGCCCAAAGCATCAGCTTGCCCCAAGCGCTTTCGACGGCAATGGATGCCAACCCAGACCTGGCCGCGGCTCGCCAGGAGATTGGGATTGCGGATGGTGCGCGCAAGCAGGCCGGCCTCATCCCCAACCCCACAATCTCGTACGACGTGGAAGACACCCGTCGTAACACCAGCCAGACAACCGTGTCACTCAGCCAGACCTTGGAGCTGGGCGGTAAGCGCGGGGCTCGTGTCGATGTAGCCACCTACGGCCAGACCGCCGCACAGCTGGAGTTGGACCGTCGCGTGAACGTGCTGCGTGCAGACGTCGTGCAGGCCTTCTACGCGGCCCTGCGGGCCCAGACGGGCCTCGACTTGGCCAAGCAATCTCTGGAACTGACCGAGCGCGGACTTCGCATTGTCGATGGTCGTGTTCGCGCTGGTAAATCGTCCCCCGTAGAAGCTACCCGCGCCCAGGTGCAACTGGCCGAAGCCAAGCTGCAGGTCCGACGCGCCGAAACGGAAAAGACGACTGCTTACCAGCAGCTTGCCCAGATCACCGGAAGCTCGGTCACCGTGTTCGATCGCTTGGAATCATCGACGTTGTCCCCGGGCTTGCCACCACGGACAGAAGAGCTGCTCTCGAAACTCGATCAGACCGCTGAAATGCGCCAGGCCTTGGTGCAGATCGACAAGAGCGACGCTTCGCTCGGATCTGAGAAAGCACAGCGCATCCCGAACCTCACTGTAAGCGTGGGTAGCCAGTACGACCGCTCTGTACGTGAGCAGGTCAATACCGTGGGGCTGTCCATGCCTTTGCCGCTGTTCGATCGCAACCAAGGCAACATTCTTTCCGCTTCTCGTCGTGCAGATCAGGCCCGTGACCAGCGTAATGCTGTGGAGCTGCGCCTGCGCACCGAAACCCAAACGGCGTTGACCCAGTGGACCACTGCCATGCAGGAGGTCGAGTCCTACGACAAGACCATTCTGCCGTCAGCCCAGCAGGCCGTGGAGACCGCAACCCGCGGCTTCGAGATGGGCAAATTCGGCTTCATCGAAGTGCTGGATGCCCAGCGCACCTTGATCGTCGCTCGTGGCCAGTACCTCGACTCATTGGCGGAAGCGACCAATGCGCGTGCGCAGGTGGAAAGGGTTTACGGCGAAGTCGGTTCGACTACCAACACTCGCTGAATACGGGCCAAACATTTTCTTCGGCACACGGCCTTGAACACGCCGGTGCCTACGATCAGCAGGAGTAGCAATGGAAAACAAACGCAAGATCGCCCTCGCGGTAGCCGCTGTGGCAGCCCTTGGACTTGGCGGCTTAGCCTGGAACAACAGTTCCGGGTTGCAGGCAGCCAACACCGCCGAGCACGGCGCAAACGATGGCCATGATGACGAAAAGAAAACCGCATCAGCCGCCAAAGAGGAAGGTGATGCGGGCCATGGCGAAGAAGGTCACAGCGAAGAGGGCGGTGAAGAGGAAGGCAAGCTGACCCTCAGCGCTGAACAGATCAAGGCAGCCGGGGTAGTCCTGGAAGCTGCGGCTCCACGTGATCTCGGCACTGTCGTGAGTTTCCCGGGTGAAATTCGCTTCGACGAAGACCGCACTGCACACGTCGTTCCTCGTGTCCCCGGCGTTGTTGAAAGCGTTCAGGCTGACCTCGGCGAGACGGTCAAGAAGGGCCAGGTTCTCGCTGTGATCGCCAGCCAACAGATCTCTGACCTGCGCAGCGAGCAACAAGCCGCACAGCGTCGTGTAGAGCTGGCCCGCGTGACTTTCGACCGTGAGAAGCAGCTGTGGCAGGACAAGATCTCTGCCGAGCAAGATTACCTCCAGGCACGCCAGGCGCTGCAGGAAGCCGAGATCTCTCTGGCCAACGCCAAGCAGAAGGTCGGCGCAATCGGTGCCTCAGTCAATTCCGTTGGCGGTAACCGCTACGAGCTTCGTGCTCCCTTTGACGCTGTGGTGGTGGAGAAGCACCTGACCATGGGTGAGGTCGTCAGTGAGGCGACCAACGCCTTCATCCTGTCCGACCTCAACCAGGTCTGGGTCACCTTCGCAGTTCCTCCAGCCGATCTGGGCAAAGTTGTGACCGGCCGTGCGGTGAAGGTTTCTTCGCCTGATATGAACGTTTCGGTCGACGGCAAGGTGGGTTATGTCGGCAGCCTGTTGGGCGAGCAAAACCGCGCAGCGACCGTCCGCGTCACCCTGACCAACCCCAACGGCGCTTGGAGACCAGGCCTGTTCGTGAACATCGCTGTCACCTCTCAGACCGATCGAGTCGCCGTGGCTGTTCCTGAAAGCGCCGTACAGACCGTGGAAGACAAACCTTCGGTATTCGTGCGCACTGCGGAAGGCTTTGACACTCGTCCGGTAAAAACGGGCCGCCGCGACAATGGGTACGTAGAAATCACCGACGGCATCGAAGCCGGCGCCCAGGTGGCAGCCAGTGGCAGCTTCACACTCAAGTCCGAGCTTGGCAAAGCATCTGCCGAGCACGGGCACTGATGCGAACTGACAGGATGATTTCTCATGTTTGAACGTATCATCAGATTTGCCATCGAGCAGCGCATCGTTGTAATGATCGCTGTTCTGATCATGGCCGGCATCGGTATTTACAGCTATCAGAAGCTGCCGATCGATGCGGTACCCGACATCACCAACGTACAGGTGCAGATCAACGCTGCAGCGCCTGGCTATTCGCCTTTGGAAACCGAACAGCGGATCACGTTTCCAGTTGAAACGGCCATGGCCGGTCTCCCGGGCCTTCAGCAGACCCGTTCCCTGTCTCGCTCTGGCCTGTCTCAGGTCACCGTGATCTTCAAGGACGGCACCGACATCTTCTTTGCCCGCCAGTTGATCAACGAGCGACTGCAGGTTGCGAAGGAACAGCTGCCAGAAGGCGTAGAAGCCGTCATGGGGCCGGTATCCACCGGTCTTGGCGAGATCTTCCTGTGGACCGTTGAAGCCGAAGATGGCGCAGTCAAAGAGGACGGTACACCGTACACGCCCACCGACCTACGGGTGATCCAAGACTGGATTATCAAGCCTCAGTTGCGCAACGTCCCAGGTGTGGCCGAGATCAACACCATCGGTGGCTACGCCAAGCAGTTCCTGGTTGCGCCGGATCCGAAGCGCCTGGCTACCTACAAGCTGACCCTCAATGACTTGGTCGCAGCGCTGGAGAGCAACAACGCCAACGTCGGTGCCGGTTACATCGAGCGTAATGGTGAGCAGCTGCTCATCCGTGCGCCGGGTCAGGTCGGCAACATCGAAGACATCGCCAACATCGTGATCTCCAGTGTGGATGGCGCACCTATCCGCATCAGCAACGTCGCTGATGTCAGCATCGGCAAAGAGCTCCGTACAGGTGCGGCCACTGAGAACGGCCGCGAGGTCGTGCTCGGTACCGTATTCATGCTGATCGGTGAAAACAGCCGTACCGTGTCACAAGCTGTCGCAGCCAAACTGGCTGACATCAACCGCACCCTGCCAAAGGGCGTGGTCGCCGTAACTGTTTACGACCGTACCAACCTGGTTGAAAAAGCCATTGCGACGGTGAAGAAGAACCTGGTGGAAGGCGCGATCCTGGTAATCGCCATTCTGTTCCTGTTCCTCGGCAACATCCGTGCAGCACTGATCACCGCGATGGTCATCCCGCTGTCCATGCTGTTTACCTTCACGGGTATGTTCAACAACAAGGTCAGTGCCAACCTAATGAGTTTAGGGGCACTCGACTTCGGCATCATCGTCGACGGTGCCGTGGTTATCGTGGAGAACGCAATCCGTCGACTGGCTCATGCGCAGCACAAGCATGGCCGCATGCTCACCAAAGCCGAGCGCTTCCATGAGGTCTTCGCTGCTGCGGGTGAAGCTCGCCGGCCACTGATCTTCGGCCAGCTGATCATCATGGTGGTGTACCTGCCGATCTTCGCCCTCACCGGCGTTGAGGGCAAAATGTTCCACCCTATGGCCTTCACCGTTGTGATGGCGCTCCTGGGTGCGATGATCCTCTCCGTCACCTTCGTTCCTGCTGCTATCGCCATGTTCGTCACTGGCAAGGTCAAGGAAGAGGAAGGCGTGGTGATGCGCACTGCGCGGCTGCGTTATGAGCCGATTCTGAAATGGGTGCTTGGGCATCGGAACATCGCATTCTCGGCCGCAGTAGTCCTGGTCGTGCTCAGTGGTGTGCTGGCAAGTCGTATGGGTAGCGAGTTCATCCCAAGCCTCAGTGAAGGTGACTTTGCGATGCAGGCCATGCGCGTGCCCGGCACGAGCCTGACCCAGTCCGTTGAAATGCAGCAGCGCCTTGAAAAGGCTGTGATTGAGCAGGTCCCGGAAGTAGAGCGGATGTTTGCGCGTTCGGGTACAGCTGAAATCGCATCCGACCCGATGCCGCCTAACGCTTCCGACGCCTACATCATGCTCAAGCCTCAGGATCAGTGGCCAGATCCTAAGAAGCCTCGCGATGAGCTGATTGCTGAGGTGCAGAAGGCCGCAGCCGGTGTTCCAGGCAGCAACTACGAGCTGTCACAGCCTATCCAGCTGCGCTTCAACGAGCTGATTTCGGGCGTACGTAGTGACGTCGCGGTGAAGGTGTTCGGCGATGATATGGACGTGCTCAACAACACGGCCAACAAGATCGCTGCAGCGCTCAAAGCGGTTCCAGGCTCCTCGGAGGTCAAGGTTGAACAGACCACCGGCCTGCCGGTGCTAACCATCAACATCGACCGTGAGAAAGCCGCACGCTACGGCCTGAACATCGCGGATGTACAGAACTCGATCGCCATCGCTGTCGGTGGTCGTACGGCCGGCACGTTGTATGAAGGCGACCGTCGCTTCGACATGGTGGTGCGTCTGCCTGAGACCGTGCGTACCGATGTAGCAGGTATGTCCAGCCTTCTTATCCCTGTACCGGCCAATGCCTCTCAAGGTGCCAATCAGATCGGCTTCATCCCGCTGTCGCAGGTCGCCAACCTGGACCTGCAACTGGGTCCTAACCAGATCAGCCGCGAGAACGGTAAGCGTCTGGTGATCGTCAGTGCCAACGTCCGGGGTCGTGACCTGGGGTCGTTCGTTCAAGAGGCGACCGCCTCGCTGGATGCCAAGGTTCAGATTCCTGCCGGTTACTGGACCACCTGGGGTGGCCAGTTCGAGCAGCTGCAATCGGCGGCCAAGCGTCTGCAGATCGTGGTTCCAGTCGCCTTGCTGCTGGTCATGACCTTGCTGTTCCTGATGTTCAACAACCTGAAGGACGGCATGCTGGTCTTCACCGGGATTCCATTCGCCCTCACCGGTGGTGTCGTAGCGCTGTGGCTGCGGGATATCCCGTTGTCGATCTCGGCTGGTGTCGGCTTCATTGCATTGTCCGGCGTGGCGGTACTCAACGGCCTGGTCATGATTGCCTTTATCCGCGGGCTGCGAGAGGAGGGACGAACGCTCAGGCAGGCCGTCGATGAAGGCGCATTAACCCGACTTCGGCCGGTTCTGATGACTGCCCTGGTGGCCTCCCTGGGCTTCATCCCGATGGCCCTGGCCACCGGCACCGGTGCAGAAGTTCAGCGGCCGCTGGCGACCGTGGTGATTGGTGGGATCCTGTCTTCCACCGCGCTGACCTTGTTGGTACTGCCTGCCCTGTATCACTGGGCACACCGCAAGGATGAAGACGGTGACGAGGCCGAAGTGGTTAGCTAATAGCCGCTAAAGAGAAGCCCACAACATGAGTTGTGGGCTTTTTTTTTGGGGTGCGCCAGGCATGGCGCGTTGCGCGTAGCGCAACCCGCTTGGTTGTGGTGGCCAAAGCGGGTGACTTGGAGGTGAAAGTCCTCTACACACCCGGCAAGGGGAAGTGTTAGCCAGAGGCAAGGGTGTCGTGGGCGACCGCGAATCTGAAGGAAGCCCGAGGCAAACTGCTGGCCTGACGAACAGGAAGCGGATAGAGGCGGCACAGCGGGGTGAGGCGGCCCAAATCGTCAAAGCCCAGTACTTGCACGGGACGCTGTGACGTAAATCCGACAGGCATAAGCAGGAAGGTCACGCGAATTACCCTGGGAGATCTGCACGTTTGCCACTGTGCTACCGAGCGTCGAGAGGCGACGGGACGAGCGTGCAGAAGTCAGCCGAGGCCGTAGTAAGTGGCGGTTAACCGCGCCACCAAGGGCCGAACAGGTTATGCCGCCAGTAGGCGTCACTGTCTCGTTGGTAGCCGTAATGCAGAAATTTCCTACAACGGAATCTGTCACTCCGAATCCCGGCCAGAAGCCGAGGGTGATGCCTGACAGTGCAAAGGTGCCGGCGGCGTCAGCGACGTGGACGAACGCGGAGCCGGACACGCTGATGGAGCGGGTGCTTGCACCGGCCAACCTCAGACGTGCGTATCAACGCGTAGTCAGCAACAAGGGCGCACCGGGTGCCGATGGCATGACGGTCGACCAATTGGCGGACTACGTGAAACAGTATTGGCCGAACCTCAAGGCGCGGTTGCTGGCCGGCGAGTATCACCCGCAAGGTGTACGCGCCGTCGAAATCCCCAAACCCAAAGGCGGAACAAGACAGCTGGGAATCCCCAGTGCCGTGGATCGCCTGATCCAGCAGGCTCTGCTGCAACAGCTCACGCCGATCTTCGACCCACTATTCTCGGATTACAGCTACGGTTTTCGTCCGGGTAGAAGCGCTCATCAAGCCATCAAAACAGCCCGTGACCATGTGGCGGCGGGACACCGCTGGTGCGTGGAACTTGATCTCGAGAAGTTCTTTGATCGGGTCAACCACGATGTCCTGATGGCCCATGTTGCGCGTCAAATCGAAGACAAGCGCGTCCTCAGCTTGATCCGCCGTTATCTCGAAGCGGGAACGATGACAGGTGGAATCGTCAGCCGACGGCAGGAAGGGACACCGCAAGGTGGCCCGCTCTCGCCGTTGCTGTCGAATATCCTGCTCAACGAACTCGACCGCGAGCTGGAACGGCGGGGCCATCGCTTCGTGCGCTACGCCGATGATGCGAACATTTATGTACGTAGTCGTCGTGCAGGCGAACGGGTCATGGTCAGTGTTGAGCGCTTCCTGACTCAGCGTCTGAAACTGACACTGAATCGGGGAAAGAGCCGTGTGGCACGGCCTTGGGTCTGTGATTACTTGGGTTATGGGATGAGCTGGCATAAACAGCCGAAGCTGAGGGTTGCGAGCATAAGCCTGCACCGCCTGCGCGACCGACTCAGGGAACTCTTGCGTCGGACACGGGCCCGCTCAATGAGATATATCGTTGAGCAAATGACCCCCGTGCTGCGTGGTTGGGCTGGCTACTTCAAGCTGAGTCAGAGCAAGCGGCCACTTGAGGAGCTTGATGGCTGGGTGCGTCACAAACTTCGTTGTGTCATTTGGCGTCAATGGAAGCGGCCCTCCACGAGGGCGCGCAACCTGATACGTTTGGGAATCGACGAGGCGCGGGCGTGGAAATCAGCGGTCAATGGCCGAGGCCCATGGTGGAATTCGGGAGCGTCACATATGAATCAGGCGCTACCGAAGAAGCTATGGGATCGACTCGGGGTGGTTTCGATACTGGATACGATAAACCGGCTTAATCGCATAACCTGAACCGCCGTATACGGAACCGTACGTATGGTGGTGTGAGAGGACGGCGGATGTGAATCCGCCTCCTACTCGATTTACGCCGCTGTCATACGATCTGCCGGATACTCCCGCATGAACTCCATGCTCCCGCATGAACTCCATGCTCTCGCTTGCGGAAGTATTCAACCAATCGTGATAGAGCCCCTTGGCCAAAATCACCACCATACGTTTCTCGTCACCTGCTCGATGGTAATTACGCATGAAAGGGTGCTGGTCGGCATTGATTGTCAGCATCGAGTAACTAAACACTTCTTGACCCGATGGGCTTTTCCATCGCTCCCACAAGCCGGCGATGCCCATAGGCTCGCCGTCGCTTCGAGTGATACGGGTTGCGATGGCCTTACCGCTACGCCAGTCGGGCTCATAGATGGCGGCCGCCGGAATGATGCAATGTTGACCGTTCTTCCAAGCATTGCGAAAGGACGGTTTAACAGCCGCAGTCTCTGATCGGGCGTTGTAGCAGCGCCGGGCAATTTTCGTGTCTTTGCTCCAACCAGGTATCAGGCCAAACGAGCCCGATAGCACCTCCCGCATTGAATCGAAGTCCTCCGGATCGTCCCGGTTGGCCACCCCCCGGACAAAGGGGCCGAAATAACCAGGCCAAAGGTCCAATTTGGCTTGTTCAATAGGCTCTACGCCGAACGCCAAAGCAAGTTGTCCAGGGCTGGGGGCTTCATAATGGCTGCACATTACTCATCTCCTGATTGTCCCGCCGTCGCGCTCCAGGGCGACCCGTTTATCTGCATCCGCTAGATAAAAATTGACCGGACTGTGCGAACAAAGTTAACTGTACATTTGTACAGTATTCGGAAGCGTGCGTCATGAGCTATTCCATCCTGGGACCACTCGCGGCAGGCGGTGTCCCCCTGCCTCTATGTTCGTTTCGCGTACCGGCTGGGTTTCCGTCACCGGCAGCAGACCATATTGAGCAGCAAATCTCGCTCGATGAAGTATTGAACATCCGAGCGCCGCACGTTTACCTCGCGTCGATAAGCGGGGATAGCATGCAAGGGGCGGGCATTTTTGATGGTGATCTGGCGGTTGTAGACCGATCCATAGAAGCCGTGCACGGTCACATTGTTATCGCTCTGTTGAACAACGAGCCGTTATGTAAAAGGCTCTGCCTGCGAGGCAAGGACGTAATCCTATTGTCTGAAAACCCCAAGTACCCGCCGCGCTACGTCATGGATGGGGACGAATTAGCCATTTGGGGGGTGATAACCAGCAGTGTGCGCAGCCATGTCTGAATCACCGCCAGTCTTCGGCTTGATTGACTGCAATAGCTTTTATGCCAGTTGCGAGCGCGTGTTTCGGCCGGATCTGGCCAAGGTTCCGGTCGTCGTTCTCAGTAACAACGATGGCTGCGTAATCGCTCGAAGCTACGATGCAAAGCCGTTCGTGAAGATGGGCGAGCCGTATTTCCAAATCAAAGACAAACTGCGCCGCCACGGCATCGTGGCCTTCTCTTCCAACTACGCGCTTTATGGCGATATGAGCCAGCGGGTCATGAGCGTAATTGAATCGATGGTGCCCGCCGTTGAGGTCTACAGCATTGATGAATCATTCGCGGATTTGCGCGGCGCGCCTTATCCGGAACAACTCGGTCGTGAAATTCGCACTCGGGTTCTACGCTGCACCGGCATTCCTGTCGGAGTAGGCATTGCCTACACAAAGACGCTAGCCAAGTTGGCCAACCACACGGCCAAACGTCTGCAAGCGCAAACGGGCGGGGTGGTCGATATCTGCGATACCTTCAAGCGTGACTGGGTTTTACGTAACACCGACGTGTCCGAAGTTTGGGGAGTCGGCCGGCGAATGAAAGCGCACCTGGATGGGGTGCATAGAGAAAACGGAAAAAATCGTACGATAAGCCCTGCTGACAGTCTGCAAGCCCTTGCGTTGTGGAGGTCATGCCTAGATAAGGGAAAATCAGGACAATTGCGCCGTAAGCGGTTGATCTATAGGGGCCCGCTCAGGACATCCCCTCCCGATCCACGCGCTACAAACGTGGATGTTTACTCGCCAAGGGCCGCGTAACGGCCCTATCGAAGCACCTAGCCGGGCCTACGGTCCGGTGTATGCGTCCGGCCCACACACCTTCCTGATCCCAGCACTTAGGGCGATGGTGTCAGATCAAGCCAAAGTGGACACCTGAAATACCCACACCGGTACAGTCGCATTAGTTTTGGCTAAGGTCAGTTATCCCGCCATGCATCTCGATGCGTGTTTGCCTGCGATAAAAGGCGTGAATAGCCCACACCACCCCTACGAATAGCAACCCTGTCCCAAGCGCTTCCATAGGAGAGGGCCAGCGTTGGTTGATGAGCAGACCCAGCGCAGTCGCATAAAGGGTTTCGCTGGCGATCAATTGCCCGCTGAGAGCCAGAGGTAGGCGCCGAGTTGCGACTGACCATGCCCAGGCACCGGCAAGTGTGGCCCCTAGCCCCTGAATTAACCCACACACCATCAGCGCCGGTGTACCTGATAGACGGGCGCCCATTTATGCGTGTCAGGGGTGTGGCTAGGCTCGGCAATGCCAGCACGCTTGCCGCCAAGGCAGCCACGAGGGGCCAGCCTGTGCAATAGCGTATGGAGTTCATGCTCACAATTCCTGTGATGTTGGGGGTTGGGGGAGCAATGGACCCAAAAACCAACGTAAGCCATGATTAATGTTCGCTTTATAGAACAACCGCTTACGAAGCAAATATCCTAATTTTCCTTTATCTCGGCATGCCCCCAACCAGCGTAGATGGCAAGTAAGCGCGTGACGCGCTGACAGGCAGCACGCTCAGTTCTTCGGGGGCTGGGCGCGGGTGACCGCGTCTGGCTACCCAACAAACGAACGCTAAGCCGACTTGGCTTAGT